>OIYG01000049.1_pt1 | contig 126917 bp, 106 predicted proteins | sample 1587861 | NCBI WGS metagenome assembly OIYG01 (sample SAMN03283272) | human gut metagenome | biome: human-associated habitat; material: feces | host: Homo sapiens | place: Peru | collected 2012 | reverse complement strand
GAGCGGGAAAGTAGGTGGCCGCCGGCTTTTTTTTGTTTAAATCATTTCTTTTATATCCATAAATATCGATAAAAATCATAAAAATATAGAAAACACTTGCCTTTTTTGTAAAATCGGCTGATAATATAACTATACGATTTTCAATTTTGGGAGTGTCAAATGGAAATAGAAAAGATTGCAAAGGAAATTCAAAATGGAGACAGTATTCTTGGAATAGAGTTCGGTTCTACAAGAATCAAAGCTGTTCTGATTAATTCTAAAAATGAGCCTGTTGCCGGTGGTGCCTTTGACTGGGAAAATTCCTTGGAAAATGGAATTTGGACTTATTCCCTGGAAGAAATTCATAATGGAATTTCAACTGCTTTTTCTGATATGAAAGCGGATGTTCTTAAAAAATATGGCGTAAAACTTACAAAACTTCGTGCTATGGGAATCAGTGCTATGATGCACGGATATCTCGCTTTTGACAAAGACGGAAATCAGCTTGTACCATTCAGAACATGGCGAAATACAATAACAGGACAGGCTTCAAAAGAATTGTCCGCTTTGTTTGATTATCCTGTTCCCGAGAGATGGAGTATTGCACACCTTTATCAGGCCATTCTTAACGGGGAGGATCATGTTCCCCAAGTTGACTTTTTGACAACATTGGCAGGTTATGTTCACTGGAAACTGACGGGACAAAAAGTTCTTGGAATCGGAGATGCTTCCGGTATGTTCCCGATCGATGCAGATTCAGGAAGTTACGATTCTGATATGCTTTCCAAATTCAATGCTCTTGTAAAGGACAAAAAGTTTTCGTGGAAGCTGGAGAATATTCTTCCCAAAGTTCTTTCGGCTGGGGAAAATGCCGGAACTTTAACCGCAGATGGTGCTTCCTGGCTTGATAAAGACGGAACTTTGGAAGCCGGTGTGATTCTTGCCCCTCCTGAAGGAGATGCAGGTACGGGAATGACTGCTACGAATTCAGTTGCCCCAAGAACCGGTAATGTTTCTGCAGGAACTTCGGTTTTTGCAATGATTGTTCTGGAAAAGAAGCTGAGCCATTCGTATAACGGACTTATTGATATGGTTTCTACACCTGACGGAAAGCCTGCCGCCATGGCTCATGCAAATAACTGTACCGGAGAATATGACAAGTGGATAAAGCTTTTTGGTGAAGCTGCCAAAAGAATGGGTGCAGAATTTGACAAGTCCCAGCTTTATTCGGTACTTTTGGGTGCAGCAATGGAAGGTGAAAAGGACTGCGGCGGACTTATTCCGTTCAATTATATTTCCGGGGAATCCATGACAGGCTTTAATGAAGGACGCCCGCTTTTTGTTCGTACTCAAAATGCACATTTTACTCTGGAAAATTTTATGCGTGCACAGTTATTTACAGCACTGGGCGCTCTGAGAACCGGTATGGATATTCTGTTTGACAAGGAAAATGTTTCTTTGGACAGACTTACCGGACACGGCGGTTTCTTTAAAACAGAAGGTGTTGGTCTTCCAGTAATGGCTGCTGCAATGCATACTCCTGTTTCTGCAATGAGTACTGCTGGCGAGGGCGGACCATGGGGAATGGCTCTTCTGGCTTCGTTTGTTGTAAACGGAAACGGAATGAAACTTCCGGAATGGCTTGATAAATTCGTATTTGCTTCTGCAAAGGTTGATACAGTCAAACCGCTGCAGGCTGACATAGACGGATTTAATGCCTTCTTTGCTAACTATAAGAAAGGTCTGGCAGTAGAACGTGCAGCTGTAGAAAATATAGACTGAAAGCGAGGATAATATGTCAAAATTCAATACTTTGAGAGAAGAGGCTTACGAAGCCAATATGCAGATTCCGGCGCAGCATCTGGCGCTTTATACATGGGGAAATGTTTCTGCTTTTGATCCGGATGAAGGTGTTTTTGCAATCAAACCGAGCGGAGTTCCTTACCCGGAACTGACAGCCGGCAGTATGGTTATTGTTGATCTGGACGGTAATGTTGTGGAAGGAAATCTGAGGCCTTCTTCTGATACACCTACACATGCTGTTTTGTACAGGGAATTTGCCGTAAAGGACGGGGCAAAAATCCGCGGAATTATCCATACTCATTCAACTTATGCAGTAAGTTGGGCTCAGGCTGTAAAACCGGTTCCTTTGTTTGGAACAACCCATGCTGATCATATTCAGACTGAAATTCCATGTACGCCGTATTTGTCTGAAGAAGCGGTAAAAAATGATTATGAAAAAGAAACAGGCAATCTGATTGTTGAACATTTCAGGAAATTGAAACTGAATCCTGATGAAGTGAATATGGTTCTGGTAGGAGGACACGGCCCGTTTGCATGGGGAAGTACGGCTGCCAAGTCAGTTTACAATGCTGCAGTTATGGAAGAAGTAAGCAGGATGGCACTGAATACGCTCTTGATTCGGCCGGATGCTGAAAGTCTTCCGAAATATATTGTAGAAAAACATTACCTTCGTAAACACGGACCGAATGCATACTACGGTCAGAGTGCAAAATAAGATTATGGCTGCTCTTCAAAAGGGCAGCTTTTTTTTACAACAGAGCTTATGTTTCTGACAATGATGTCCCAAAAATATGGGAAGCTTTGGGAAAATGGGCTACAGACTTCAATAAGGCCAACAAAGGAAAATACGGTTTTGTAATGAATGTTGGAGACGCCTATTACACAATCGTTTTCACTACAGGAAAAGGAAACCGCCTCTTTGGACCCAACGGGGATGATGAGACACAGACAAACATCAACAGCGAAACTTCTGTAAACGGAATGAAATTCTTCCAGTGGAAAGAGTTTGGCGCAGAATTCTTTTGTTACAAGCATAGAAGATGCGGACCGTACGCTTTATGATTTTGGTACGGCAGCAGAAGACGATGTGGATATTGTAACGCTTTCAAGGGTAGATGCTCTTAAATCCCATAAGATCTGCACTTCAGACGGCAGTGAGCATATTCTTGTTACAGACTCTGTTGTGTACTGTGATAAAAACGCTGATGGAACGGTGCTACATTTTGTTTCAGACAGGAAAATTTCGTTCAGGGTATTCCCCGGTCTTGCGGCTACCGGAGAAACTGCAAAATATTCTGTCGAAATCGGTGACTGGAGCGCGTCCGGTGCATGTGATGTAATGCTTGAAGTTGCATATACAGGAAACTGCGCACGGCTTTACGAAAACGAAACGCTTGTTGATGACAGCATTTTTATGGGGCAGGATTATCCGTGGACAATAGGTTTGAAGCGTTTTGGCGTTAAGAAAAATTCATTTGTTCTTGAAGTTGATGAACTTAAAAAAGATGCTCCTGTTTATCTTGAACAGTGGCCTGAATTTTCTTCTAACGGAATAATGAAAGTCAGTTCAATAAAAGCTCGTGCATATCACGAAGTAACAGCACGCATCTGAAATTAAACAGAGACTGTCGATTATTAATTTTCCTGCCGGAAGAAATAAATTTTTTGTTTTTATTCCGGCAGGATTTTTTTTGCCTTGAAAAATTCCATTCCGTTTGTTTATATTTAAAGCAGAATTAAGGCGGAAAAAATTATGAGAAAATTCAATGTAACAGGAATGAGTTGTGCTGCGTGCAGTTCGCGCATAGAAAAAGCTGTCGGCAATCTTTCGGGAGTAGAATCATGTTCAGTAAGTCTGCTTACAAATTCTATGGGAGTTGAAGGCAGTGCTTCTGATGAGCAGATTATAAATGCCGTAAGAAAAGCCGGTTATGATGCCTGGAATTCTGATTCTAACACAAATGCTTCAGAGCAAAAAAACATCGGCTCTGAACAAAAATCAGAGACTTCTTTAATTGCAAAACGCCTTTGGTCTTCCTGCATTTTTTTGCTTTTACTCATGTATCTGAGTATGGGACACATGATGTGGAACTGGCCGCTGCCCGCTCGACTTTCTGAAAATCACATTGCAATGGGTTTGCTGCAGTTTATTCTTTCACTGATTGTGCTGGTTATAAACAAAAAATTCTTTTCTTCGGGGGTCAAAAATTTATTCAGGTTTTCTCCAAACATGGACAGTCTTGTAGCATTGGGCGCGGGAATTTCTTTTTTTTACAGCACGCTTGTTTTGTTTGACATGACAGATGCCGCGGTTTTTAACGACAACAATCGGATTATGCGGGACATGCACAATCTGTACTTCGAAGGCGCAGCAATGATAGTAACGCTTATTACTTTGGGCAAACTGCTTGAGTCTGTCTCAAAAGGCCGCACTACCAGCGCACTTAAATCGCTTTTGAAGCTTGCCCCTGATTCTGCAGTTTTAATCCGAGGCGGAAAAGAAATTTCTGTTCCCGTAAGCGAAGTAAAAGAAGGCGATGTTTTTGTACTGAGACCCGGCGACAAAATTCCTGTAGACGGAATTGTAATTGAAGGTGAGTCCGCAGTTAACGAGTCGTCACTTACTGGGGAAAGTATTCCGGTAGAAAAAAAATCCGGCGATGATGTTCAGACTTCTACGCTGAATATTTCGGGATTTTTAAAGTGCCGGGCAATCCGTGTCGGAAAGGATACGACGCTTTCAAAAATTATTGCCCTTGTAGAAAATGCCGCTGCAACCAAAGCTCCTGTAGCAAAAATTGCCGATAAAGTTTCGGGAGTGTTTGTTCCCGTCGTGATTGGAATCGCCACAGTTACGGCACTGGTGTGGATGTTTGCGGGACAGAGTGTGGCGTTCGCACTCTCAAGGGGAATTTCTGTTCTTGTCATAAGCTGCCCATGTGCGCTGGGACTTGCGACGCCTGTTGCCATAATGGTTGCCGGCGGTGTCGGTGCAAAAAACGGAATTCTTTTCAAAACATCTGCTTCGCTTGAGGAAATCGGAAAAATAAAGACGGCAGTTCTTGACAAAACCGGCACTGTTACAAAAGGTGAACCTGTGGTTACAGATTTGATTCCGTGGGGCGGAACAGATCCTACAGAACTTGTAAAAACCGCTGCTTCACTCGAAGAAAAAAGTTCACATCCGCTTGCAAAAGCCGTTGTTCAGTATGCATCAGAAAAAGAAGTTTCTCTTTTTGAAACACGGGAATTTGTTTCTGTTCCAGGAAAAGGCGTTCGTGCAGAATATGAAGATGAAATAATTGCAGGCGGAAGTCTTTCTTATATAAGTTCATTTTGCAGCGTTGAAGATGAACTTGAAAAAAAGTGTGCAGAATTGTCAGCAGACGCAAAAACCCCGCTCGTGTTCTGCAAAGGAAAAAATGTTTTGGGAATAATTGCAGTTGCCGACGCGTTAAAGGAAGATAGTGCCGCTTCTGTAGACCGTCTTAAAAAGATGGGGATAAAAGTTGTCATGCTGACCGGCGACAATAAGAGAGTTGCAGATTCTGTTGGAAAAGCTGTTGGTGCAGATGAAGTTATCGCTGGTGTTTTGCCCGGAGAAAAAGAAGCTTATGTTGCAGAGTTTATGAAGACGGGAAAAACAGCCATGGTCGGTGACGGAATAAATGACGCGCCGGCTTTGGTCAGAGCAGATGTTGGTGTTGCAATAGGAGCGGGTGCAGATGTCGCAATTGATTCTGCCGATATTGTTCTTGTAAAAAATTCCCTGTCTGATTTTTGCAGTGCAGTTCTGCTTGGAAGGCGCGCGTTAAGAAATATCCACGAGAATTTATTCTGGGCTTTTGTATATAATGTTGCAGGAATTCCGCTCGCGGCCGGAGTTTTTTACAATTCATTCGGCTGGTCGCTTAACCCAATGTTCTGTGCGGCTGCAATGGGACTTTCAAGCTTTTTTGTTGTAACAAATGCGCTCAGGTTGAACATGGTGCGCATAAGAAATAAAATAAATGTAAAAGAGGAAAAAACTATGGTAGAAAAGAAAATCAAAGTAGAAGGAATGATGTGTGCACACTGCGAGGCTCATGTAAAAGAAGCGCTCGAGTCTGTAGCCGGAATTGAAAAAGCTGTTGCCGACCACAACACAGGTGACGTGCTTCTGACTATGGAACCGTCTGTTACTGACGAAAGCATAGTAAACGCCGTTAAAAAAGCGGGATATTCCCTGGCATAAACTGTTCCACAAGTGCAAAACTGTGATAAATATCACGATATGAACTTTTGAACAAAAAATAACTGCTTTTTTTTATTTTCAAGTGCCTTAGTGCCGAATTCTGTCTGTACAATAACAGGGTGAATTATGATAACATCGAGACGCTTGAAAAAAAATCTAATTTTTGGCAGGTGAATTCAATGTTTAATCGAGATGAATTTATCACAGAGATGGAATGGAAAAGATTCCGTGAGTTTTCAAAGGATTTTGCGACCCCGAATATTGTAGTGGATCTCCGCAGAATTAAAAAAAGTTATGTTCAGCTTAAGGATTCTTTTCCTTATGCAAACATTTATTATGCAGTCAAGGCAAATCCTGGAGTTCCGGTTTTGAAACTTCTTGACTCGCTTGGTTCAAGTTTTGACATTGCGTCACGATACGAACTCGACAAAGTTCTTGCGCTTGGAATTTCGGCAGACAGAACTTCATACGGCAATACAATTAAAAAATCAGAAGATATAAAATATTTTTATGAAAAAGGCGTAAGAATGTTCGCTACTGATTCAAAGGATGATTTGAAAAATATAGCGAAGTTTGCGCCTGGTTCAAGAGTTTATGTAAGAATCCTTGTAGAGAATTCAGTTACGGCAGACTGGCCGCTTTCAAGAAAGTTTGGCTGTCATCCCGACATGGCATATGATCTTCTTGTTCAGGCACGTGATCTGGGGCTTACACCTTACGGAATAAGTTTTCATGTAGGAAGCCAGCAGCGTGATATTGGCCAGTGGAATGATGCTATTGCAAAAACGAAATATCTGTTTGCATCTCTCGAAGAAGAAGAGGGAATCAAACTTACAATGATAAATATGGGCGGCGGTTTTCCTGCCCACTACATGCAGGCAACGAATGAACTGAGCGAATATGCATCGGAAATTACGCGTTATCTGCGTGATGACTTTGGTGAAGATGTTCCGATGATTGTACTTGAACCAGGGCGTTCCCTTGTAGGCGACAGCGGAATTCTTACTTCGGAAGTTGTTCTTATTTCGCGCAAAAACAATACGGCCCTTAACCGCTGGGTTTATCTTGATGCGGGAAAATTCAACGGACTTATTGAAACGCTGGACGAGTCAATAAAGTATCCTGTAATTACCGACAAAGACGGCGGAAAAGAAGGTTCTGTAATTATAGCAGGACCTACCTGTGACAGCATGGACATAATGTACGAAGATGAAAAGTACAAGCTTCCGATAGAATTGAAAAGCGGTGACAAAGTATACTGGCTTTCTACCGGAGCTTACACTTCGACATATGCAAGTGTTGCCTTTAACGGATTCCCGCCGATAAAAACTTACTTTATGGGCGAAAACGGTCTTGAAGAAGACAAGATTTCTTAAGTTTGTTTCAAAAAATTGCAATTTTTAGAAACAAACTTAAACTGACCAGCCGCGGTCAACATTAAGTAGAACGCCGTTAAGCTCTTCCTTTGACATGAGCGAGACGGCGTTTTCTGCAAGTGCGTGCTCACTTACGGTTTGTGTTCCTTCAGGCGCGTGCGAAGTAAATCCTGGAAGAACTGCATTGCATGTAATTCCGTACTGCGCGTATTCCATTGCGATAGATTTTGTAATTACAGAAATTCCTGTTTTTGCTCCGGCGTATGCTGCATTTGTTTTGTAACCGCGCACACTTTCTGTTCTTGTTCCGCCAAAAAAAATAATTCTTCCCCAGCGACGTTCCATCATTGCGGGAATTGCTTTTGACGCAAGAATTCCGGGAAGTGCATAATTGTCCAGTGCCATCTGGGCCCATTCTTTTGCTGCAGTAAGATGAAGCGGCTTCTGGCAGAACGGTCCGAATGTTACGACAAGAATATCTGTCGCAGAAAGTTTTTCCCCGATAACACCGTCGCAGAAGTTTTCTATTCCGCAGTTGTCGATGTCGCAGAAAATAAATTCAATTCCAGAAAGCTGCTCACGGGTATTTCTTCCTGTACAGGTAACCTTTGCGCCTTTTTGCAAAAGAAGCCGTGCAATTTCAAGACCTGTTCCTTTTGTTCCGCCAATGACGAGAGCGTTTTTTTCTGCAAAGATTTTTTTTTCCATGTGCAATATTATAGTGTAAAGAGCGTAAAATTAGTATACTGTAGATATGAATCTTGACAAAATCGTAATCGTACTTTCACGGCCCGAAGAATCGCGTAACATTGGTGCTGTCTGCCGGGGAATGGCCAATAACGGAATTCACACGCTACGTATTGTAGGCGACAGGAATTCCATTGATGTAGAAAGAGTTCATATTCTTGCAATTCACGCAGGATATATTTTTGACAGAGCTGAATTTTTTGATTCAATTACAGAAGCAACAAAAGACTGTGTTTGTGCAGCTGCTACCACACGGCGTAAAGGAAAAAAACGCGGCGGAAAATTATTTCTTCCCGAAGAATTTGCTTCTATGGCAGACACTGTTACCGGAACAAAAGCTTCTGAAGGCGGAAAAGTCGCTGTAGTTTTTGGCAATGAACGTACAGGCCTTGAAGATGATGAAGTCAACGAATGTACAATGGGAGTTACAATTCCGTCCAGTGACGAATTCGGTTCGCTTAATTTGAGCCATGCCGTTCAGATAATAAGCTACGAACTTTTCAGAAAAAATGACACAAAGCGCACTGGGTATACACCTGTTTCCCTGGAGAGACTGGACAAAACCGTGGGTACAATTTCGGACAGTCTCAGAAAAATCGGTTTTTTTTCGCGTACAGGAAGTGAAGCAATGGAACAGTTCTGGCGTACTGTACTTTCGCGCGCATCCCTTACCGAAGGTGAAGCACAATATATAGAAAAAACGTTTGACAAAGCAGCAGGACTTGCACAATCACAATGTCCCAAAGACGAACGTCGCTTAGAAATTCAATTATAAAACCGGTCTGCAGACAGACGCAAAATTAAACCGTTGCGCTAAGTGAAAAAATGCTTTAATATTAAAGAATATGTCCGACATTTGCAGCAAAAATCATGATCTGGCGGAACGTCTTTTGTCCCGTTTTTTAAGATACGCAAAAACTTACAGCGAAAGTTCTTCAGAAAAAGCCGACAGCGGAATTATGCCCAGTACACCGCAGCAAAAAGAAATGGCGTCTCTCCTTAATGCCGAACTTTGTGGCCTCGGGCTTAAAAATGTTACTACGACCGCGGACTGCTATACATACGCTTTTCTGGAAGCAAGTGCCGGCCGTGAAAAAGATGAGCCGTTCTGTCTTATTGCGCACATCGATACATCGGAAGAAACCAGCGGCAAAAACGTACAGCCGGTCGTGCATAAAAACTATGACGGCTCGGTTATTCAGCTTAAGAATTCTGTTGTTCACGACCCCGCTTCTGATAAAGAACTTGCGGCTGCAGCAAAACAGCGTGAGACAATAATTACTTCTGATGGAACAACTCTTCTTGGTGCCGATGACAAGGCCGGTGTTGCAGAAATTGTAACGGCTGTAGAATATCTGGTAAAAAATCCGCAGATTCCCCACGGTGCAATAGAAATTCTTTTTTCACCAGATGAAGAAACAGGTCACGGAATGGACAGGGTTCCGCTTGAGCTTTTGAAGTCAAAGTACGCATACACTGTAGACGGCGGAACTATGGGCGAACTCGAAACTGAATGTTTTAACGCTTACAAAAGTACCGTGTCTTTTACAGGAAAGCCAAAGCATACCGGAACAGCGCGTCCTGACATGGTAAATGCCGTAACTATGGCCTGTACATTTCTTTCTTATCTTCCAAAAAATGAAGTTCCCGAGGCAACTGACGGCAGACAGGGCTTTTATGCGCCTATGTCTATAGAAGGTTCAATGGAGGACGCAAAAGTTGTGCTGTTTTTGCGTGACTTTTCGCAGGAAGGAATGGAAGAAAGAAAGCGTACTGTAGAAATGGCTGCATCTCTTGTGGAAAGAAGCTGCGGCGGACACGTAAGTGTAGAACATACGCTTCAGTACAAGAATATGCATGATGTAATGCAGAAAAATCCTGCCGTGGTGGAGCGTCTTGTAAAAGCATACCGTAATTGCGGAATGGAGCCTGTTTTTCCACCAATCAGGGGCGGTACAGACGGTTCGCGGCTTTCTGAAATGGGTATTCCCACACCGAATATTTTTACAGGCGGTCATAATTTTCACTCAAGATATGAATGGGCAAGTCTGGAACAGATGGTTAAGGCAACCGAGGTTCTTGTGGAACTTGCATCAAATAAATAAAAAAAGGAATCAAAATGTACGAATATCAGATTGAAGGCGGTTTTCCAATAAAAGGAACAATCCGTGCCTGCGGAAACAAAAATGCGGCTCTTCCGTGTATTGCAGCGTCCATGCTTACAGAAAAACCGGTAATACTCAGGAACATTCCCGAAATAGAAGACACAGGGGTTATGCTTCTTATTCTTCAGGCTTTGGGAGTTGAAGTCGAAAAACTGGAACACAATACCTGGAAAATTCAGGCAAAAGAAATAATCCGCAACGATATACCTGCTGAACTGAGCAGAAAAATAAGGGCTTCAATTCTTTTTGCAGGACCGCTTATTGCAAGAACAGGAAAAGCCATTATGCTTCCGCCCGGAGGAGATGTAATTGGCCGCAGAAGACTGGACACGCATTTTATTGCTCTTCAGGAACTTGGTGCACGCGTTTCTATAGACAGTAAATTTGAGTTTACTGCCAATAAGCTTGTAGGAAAAGATATCTTTTTGGACGAAACTTCAGTTACCGCAACAGAAAATGCACTTATGGCCGCAGTTCTTGCAGAAGGGCGTACTGTAATTACAAACGCTGCGAGTGAGCCGCATGTTCAGGATTTATGCACAATGCTGAATATGATGGGTGCAAAAATTACCGGTGTAGGAAGCAATATTCTTTACATCGACGGTGTGCCATCTCTTAACGGCTGCGACTTTACAATCGGTCCTGATTTTATGGAAATAGGTTCTTTTATTGGTCTTGCAGCTGCGACTCACGGGGCAATTACAATTACCGGTGTCAATGAAAAACAGCTGCGGCCGTTGCGTGTAGGTTTTAGCAAACTGGGAATCCGCTGGGACATAGACGGGGACAGGCTTTCTGTTTCTGAAGATCAGGAAATGCGTGTTAACACAGACCTTGGCGGTATGATTCCCAAAATAGATGACAGTCCGTGGCCTGGATTTCCGCCTGATTTGACTTCCATTATGACGGTTGTCGCCACCCAGGTAGAAGGAACCGTGCTTATTTTTGAAAAAATGTTCGAAAGCCGCATGTTCTTTGTAGACAAACTTATAAGCATGGGCGCACGCATTACTCTTTGTGACCCGCACAGAGCGGTTGTAAGCGGCCCCAGTTCACTTCACGGCGACCACCTTGTATCTCCCGATGTAAGAGCCGGAATGGCAATGGTTATAGCTGCGATGGCTGCTCACGGTGAAAGTCGCATAAGCAATGTTTACCAGATAGAGCGCGGTTATGAACATCTTGTAGAAAGGCTTCAGGCTTTGGGGGCACATATTAAGCGCGTTGACATAGACTGATTTTTGTTCAACTCAACGTACATAATACGCGGGACGGTTTGATTTTTTAGTTCTTGCGCGAAAGAAAATTCAGCGAGGCAAGGGCAAAAAGAATTGTGTAAAAAACCGTTGCCGCGACCAGTGCCCCCATTCCGAATATTCCTACAATCAGATAATTGAGCATTCCAAAAAGATAATAACAGCTGTTCAAAATAATAAACATAAGAAATCCGTAAAGGGGAATTATTATAAGCCACGAAAATTTGAACAGCGCTGACTTGTCGCTTATTCTGTAATTCCACCCGGCTACGGCACACATAATGCACATTATGAGCATAAACAGCGGATACATTGCCCGCGTAACAAGAATTTCAGAAAACACTTCTGCAGAAAAACCGTAGTGAACGGCTTTTTTTACAAATCCTGCAAGAAAATAAAGAGGCATTTGCTGTGCTCCGGACGAAGCTTCACTTATAACAGCAAAATCGGAATAAGGCATCGGAAGAATCATCGATGTAAACGGAATAAATTCTGACTTTATGTCGGTTTCTGTTCCTGCATCATTTCCTGCCTTCGAAAACCCAAGTTCAGAAACTATTTTGTCAGGAATTCCTGTTTCTTTGAACGTGAATTCAGGGCTGGTGATAATTCCTTCCCCGGTTCTTGAAACGGAACAAAGCTGAACAAAAGGAACTGACTTCCATTCTTTTGCCAATCCCATTAATGTTCGTGCGTTTGCAGAAAAGTCTGCTGTATTCTGTTCAATAACTTTTGCGTAAGGTGCGTGAAATGCGTATCTGAACACTCCGTTGCGTCCGTAGTTTACAACATCCAGCGATTCAAGGTAGCGCACCGAACCGCCGTTTCCTTTTACATCCATTGCGCCTTTTATATAGAAGACACTTTTTGTTCCGTCAGAATTGCTGAGCGCAAAATAAATGTTGTGTGTATTTTCCATGCGGATCATTCCGTCTGTTTCGTCAAAGAAAAAATACATGCTTTCTACGCCTTTTTTTGCAAGTGAAAGAAATTCTTCTACATCGGGATCGGCTTCTATTGTTTGTGAAGAAGACTCCAGCGAAAGAAAGATGTAGTATGATTTTAAAAAGTCACGGCTTAACAGAAGTTTGTATCCTTCGTATTTTTTTTCGTAATAGGCACGTTCTTTTTCTGAACCAAAGGCTTTGGGCTCATTCAGTTTGTTCCACGCATCGTTTGCAGCAGAAATGGCTTCGGTTCTGTTTGTTTCAGTTCCTTCACAGCACTGAACGGCAATCTGAGCCCAGTAATGTGCATTGAACCAGTCGCCCGAGGCCGCCGCAGTTTTGGATTTTTCTATAAGTTCTTTTACGGAATATCCTTTTTCGTTGAAAATTCCGGCGGCGCTCACTTTTGCTTTGTCTGATACCTGCTGCGGTTTGACACGGGATTGTTCATGAAGCTCGCGGTCGCGGGCAAGATCCGCACTGTTCTGTGCAAGATGAAGCTGTCTGTTTGCATAAATGTCGTCCGGGGCTATGTCGCATGCCTTCTGAGCATACTGCAATGCAAGAAGAGGGCGGCCTTTTTGGAGCATGATTTTTGATGTCGCAAGAGACTCTTCAAGTTCTACAGGAGCATTTTCTTTTTGAACAATCTGCGCTTTGACTGAAGGAATGAAAATTTCTGTATTCAGCATGAGAATAAAAACTATAAACAACGAAACAATCAGTATATTTTTGAAGCGTACGGTCATTCCGTGTGAAAAACGTACTGCACTGTCTGCTGTTCCTTTCTGCCATTGGATTGAACAGGCAAATGTTATTCCGCTTATAAAAATAACAGGCAGAAGTGAAAGAAAGTATTCTGTTCCGCGAAGAAATCTGTACCCTGCTGCAGCTCCTTCAAGAAGAACGGGAACACTCTGAAAAAATGAAACGCCGATGCACAAAATAAAAACCAGCGTTGTGTATATTCCCATGCAGACAAGAATTTTTTTCATTTGTTTTTTATTCTCCCGTTTTTGAAATGTCTCTTTTCGTTAAGGAAATAATTCCGATTATGAGAATAAGGATAAAATATGTTATGTTGAATATAAGCTGAACCGGACTGGAATTTTTTGGCATAAAGCCGAGTGAATTTTTCAGAAAGCTGTCTGCGTTTTGAAGGAGCATTCCGCCTGCGACTGTTATATTGACTGCAAAAACCGTAATGATGTTTCCGGCAATGATTATTACGTTAACAAGCCGCCACTTTGAAATGGCTGTTAGAAAAACCGCCGCAAGCATTGCAAGACCCATTGTTGCGTAACAAATCCATGTAAGGTATCCTGCTTCATATGCGGCATGACATTCTGCTATAAAAATACCGAAAGTTCCCGTTACAAGTTCCATGGCTCTTGGCATGCGTACATTTTTTTGTATGAGTGGATCGGCAAATCCTGTATATGAGTTAGCAGCCTTTACATTTTTGAATGTATAAACATTTGTTTCGTTGTCTGCGCGGGCGGCTGTGTCAATGCAGAGTCCGTCTGCAATATTGTTTTCTCTTACTGCAGAATAAAACAGGATTTTTGTTCCGTCAGTTCTGAAATATCCCGGGGAAAGGTGGCGTTTTTCTGTTGGCTGCTGAAGGCTGTTCTGCGCAGATGCATAAAGATTCATGCATACAGGAATAAGTACCAGCCACGATACAAGCCCGAGTGCAAAGTAGATTGAAATGTAAACGGCTTTGTGCAGTCTGTGTCTAATAATGTAAAAGCACATGAACACACCGCCGAGCATAAGCGTAACCGGTCCAACCAGAATCACACCCCTCAGAAAAAGGGAAAAACTCAGCGCAGAAAGTCCTTCGCCTGCAACAATAGATGAACAGGCTGTATAAATCATGTACAGAACAGCACATGCCGACGTTCCCACAAGAACAATCAGTATGTATGCGAGTATAAGCTTAAGTATATTTTGAAAAACTTGGTTACCAGAAGATTTCATCTTTCTAAAGCATATCACGGACAGGGAATAAAAACAAGAATTCGCTACATAGTCCGAATTCAAAGAACATGAATTCACAGGGGCAGCACTGTTTTACCACAGGTTTTACACAAAATAAATGATTATAATATAAGTAATTATAGTATTTATCCACAATTTATGGTATAAAATGTCTTCCACAGTATGCCAATGTAAATGCATCTCCTCGGGGGACAGGGAGCATTTTAACCTGTACGGGCAGACGCAGTTATCTACCAAAACTGCTTTTTCCCGCGCGGATCTTCCCGTACACCCGCGTCTGTTATCATAACTAAATAAAAAAGCCCTCCCACAGTTAGCGGAAGGGCAGTATATGCGTTAAAAAAGTGCTTGTTGTTCCGGCTTATCCCAAAAAGATTTGAGCCTGCTGGTCAATAACAAGAATAGACTTACAGTCAGAGCATCTGAAGCGGCCGCTCTTTGTAGCCTTGAGTCTGCGTGAACATACCGGGCACACAAATACTTTGGGGAACAAAGATGTCTGTGCAGAAACAGCAGGTTCTGAGAAGAAAGAAATCGAGTCTTCGAGAGATTCCTTGATGTTAAAGAACTGGCTGAATCCCAGAAGCTGGAATACTTCGTATACTTTGGGCTGAATGCTCAGAAGAACAATATCACCGCCCTTTGGTTTTACCAACTTAAGGAATGCCGTAAATGAGCCGATTCCGGTAGAGGATACATAATTAAGTCCTGCACAACTGAAAATAAGATTTATATATCCTGCGGAAACTATTCTGCCAACCTGATTCTGAAAATAAACCGAGTTATATGTATCAATATAGCCGTTAAGAATAATCAGAATAGTATTTTCCTTGTTTTCGACTTTTTCAAGACTAATTTTGAGACTGGAATCTTTTTCTTCATCGAATCCTGGTACAATCTCGTTATTGCTCATGCTTCACTCCATAAAATCTAGCCGCAGTTTGTTTAAGTATAATGCATAACCGTAAAAATATCAATTATGTCCAATATTTTGTGCTGATTTGAAGAAATTTTGTTACTTCGTATCTGTAAAAGCAACGTCCGTGCGGGAAGACGTACGTCTAAAAAGACAATACTTAACGAAAGTTAAAATGCGCGAAGGAGGACGCGGGAAGCGGAAATGACTTGATTTTTAGTTGGCGCGAAGCGACAAACGATAGTTTCTACGCAAAAATCACGTCAAGGCCAATATTGGCCGGTTTATGATTTCGGCGGACGACTGGGAGCATTTTAACCTATCGCTGACACTTATCTAAACAAATTGCGTCTTACCACGCGGACCTTTTTGTAATTACGCTGTCTGTTAACGCAACGTCCGCGTGGGAAGATGTTTATTGACTCTTTAGGCATACATTTTTGTTTTTATAAAAGGTTGGTGACTGAATAATAAAACTTGACAATAGAATAAAAGACAGATAAACTTATAATAAATTATTAATATAAGGAGAGAATAACAATGAAATACTTTTTATTACTAATATTGACTACTCTTATCGTTTTATCTGGATGTTCCAAATTAATTAATGAAAATGCAAAAGAGAATTCAGAGGATAGTATCGGTGTAGAGAAACCGATGGAGTATATTAGTAATCATTTCTTAGATCAAGCTATATTACGACTTGGTATAATTGATTCTGGATCCAGAGAAATGGAAACTAATGTACATACAGTGCAAGATAAATACAATCTTTTAGGGATTTGTTCTGCGCGAAATGTTTCAAACACTTTTGATGAATCAGAAGTTGTGTTCCAAGAAGTATATGATGAAATGAAATCAGCTATTGATTCTATTCAGGTTAAGATTGAAACTGAAGATGGAGCTGTTTTAGATTTATCTAATGCTGATTCTGGATATCTAAATGGAATCGATTTTTATAAAAATGACTTCATTTCACTTGTCGATTGTGTAAATACAGAGGACAAATCAAGAGGAGTGTGGAAAGTTGGAGATTGGCGCTGGCCAGCAGGTACTATAAGATATAGATTCAATGAAGGTTTGTCTGATGAAAAAAAGCAGTCAATAAAAAAAGCCATGGCTACATGGGAAGATAGTACTGGTAAATTAGATTTTGAAGAGATAGAAGACACTTGGTACAATGCTCTAGGATGGATTACAGGAACAAATTATCATGTTGTAATTTCGGATAAGTCCTTTGATGATAGAGGAGGTCAATCTACTTTAGGGTACGGGCCTTGGAAATTTATAGACCTTACAAGTTATTCAAATAGAACAATTTTACACGAGTTGGGACACACAATAGGTTTATATCATGAGCACCAACGATATGATAGGGACAAATATATTGATGTAAATTGGAATAACATAGTTGAAGACCAATTCTTAAATCCCCGACGAAGCACAAATTTTGGACTGATACCTAGAGACAATGTAATTAAGCTATATTTAGTAGTCAATATTGATTTATGGTTTTACCGGTACCATTGGGAGGGCTGGGTTGAACTTGCCCGTTGGGAAAACAGCAGAGTAACATCTACATATGATTACAATTCTATAATGCATTATTCTTCGTATTTTACAGGTTTGTCTAAAGATAGTTCTACATGGTCACTTCGAAAGAAAACTACTGGCGGTTCACGATATTCATTAGGTGGTTCTAAATTAACAGATTTGGATATACAGGCAGTAAAGCGTATGTATTGAGGAGATAATTTCATGAAATTAAAAATTCCTGTTCTTTTAGCGATAATATTTCAATTAGTTTCATGTACAGTTTACGACAAGAATTATAAAACTTTTATTGAAATACCTGAGTTGTATTTGATGAATAAATTAGATAATAAAATTTCAGTTGAGGCATATTACGATGATAATGGAAAAGAAAGCCTTTGGGAAAGCAAAAAAATTGAAATTAACCCGTCAGAAACAAAGCAGATTATGGACTGGGTTTATCCAATAAAACTGATAATTTTTAAAGAAGAAGATAGAGTGTTTGAGTACTCCGGAAGGAATGATCAGTTGAATGAGAATTCTCTGAATACCGGCGGAATGAAGATAATTTCCAGTGAAGTCATTTTTGATGATACAAAATATGAATATAATAAAATACCATATGAAATTTATGATTTTAACTGGCTTGGTGATATAAGTGAAGAAAATATTGTTGGGCTTCGCTATAATCTTGTCTATTCGGAATAATGATGTAAGTTTTGAATGTCTCTTTTTAAGTTGATTAAACTTATGAAGAACTATATACTGTATTTAAGATTGTAAACGTTTCTAACAGCGTTTGATGGAGAGAAGTGAAAAAAGTCTTTTTTTTATTAGTGTTTGTTTTATATGCAAATCACTATGTATCAGGAATATCTTTTCAAATTTGTCCTTTCTCAGGTTTTGAGTTTGGAAATATATCTGAACTTGTATACGAAAATAATGTTGAAGTAAGTGAACTTGAATGGACCCAAATAACTCCCTATATTGGAATTACTACAAAAATTAATATTTGGAATTTTTTATTTGATTTTACAATTAAAAATGCAATTCCTGTAGCACTTGGAAGAATAACAGATAAAGATTTTTCAAATGCTGGAAGTAGTTATGTTTCCCTTTATTCTGAACATAATTTGATAACTGACAAAGATTATTTATTTGATTTAAATATTGTTTATTTATTTAAAATAAATAAGTTGGTTGCCGGATTAGGTATTTCTGGTTTTTATTCAAATTTAAAAATGGAAGCAGTTGATGGTTATCTTCAGTATCCAGATGATAATACAGCTTGGACAGGTATTGAGAATAAAGACTATTTGAATGGAACTTCGATCTCATATGAACAACAAAAATTTGCCGGTGGTTTTTATTCGATTGTCCAGACAAACTTACAAAAATTCAATTTAGCTTTTTCATTCAATATTTATCCATTCATTAAAGTGGATTGTATAGATAATCATTTTTTTAGATCAATTCAATTTCTTGATAATATGACAATAGGATATTGTTACAGAGTTAATGTAATTGCAGATTGGAAAATTAGTAAAAATTGTATTTTATTTTTCTCTGTAGATTATTTTTATTTAGAAGCTTTTGGAACGACATCTATAAATCCATTAGGGCAAATTAATTATGGGACTCGTGAAACAAAAGACTCAAATAATTCTGCAACAAATGAAAGTAATTTTAATTTTAAAGCAGGCTTTAAATTATTTTTATAAATATAAAGGAGAAAGTTATGAAAAAAAATTGTAACTTAATTTTTTTAGGGTTGTTGGGATGTATAGTTGTTTTTACAACTTCATGTTCATTTCAAAGTAATTTATACAAAAATGAATTAAACATCACAGATATTTCTGAAAATACTACTTATTCAGAAATTATAAGTCAGGGGTTTATGGGAGGTTCTCTGATTTATAATTCTTCTGATAATGCTTTAGGACAACTTAAAGAAGGGGTTACCGTTGCAATTCGTTTAAGCAATGCAGATCGACGGGAAGTAGATGATTCCGAAGCAGTATTCAAAGAATGTAATGACTCGGCAGTTTATGGTCTTATAATTATCGATAAAATTAATACAAAAAGTATTTCATTTGAGTCAAAACTTTTTAATTTTGACGGAAGTATTCTTTTTCAAAAGGAAGTGTTATTGAATGAAAATGAAAATGCAGATTTGAATGACGACGGACATCCTGATATCAAATACAGTATGTCAAATTTAAAAAGAGATGGATATGAACAATCTATGTTTTTGTCTTTCTTGAGCTCTCAGGAAGAGTTAAATATTACTATGTATTCAGTTCTTAAAGAACAATACCCAGGGAAAAACTATCCTAATGGAATTGTAGGAATAAACAATGATAATCGTTTTATAGTTCAGAAATATACAAATACCGAAACAGCAGAACGTAGCGTAATATCAGGTATTTATAAAGGCGATTTTGTTATTGATAATCTGAAAAACAAGTATCAAAGAGTTATTAACAACAAATATGCAAGGTATGCAAGAAGCGTAAATGATGAAGACTTGGAAGACCTTGATGAAGACTTAGCCCTTGATAACGAAGTCTTCTATTTTACGGATAAAGATTTTGCTTTTTCTACTCCAGATGATTTTTTGAATGTTCTTCCTAAAGAAATAACCGATTTATATAAAGAATATTCAGGAATAGACAAAGCAAATAAAATACTAGAAGAACCTGAACTCATGAAAATAATTGATAATACTCAAGGTTCAATTCTTCCGTCAGACGAAAAAGAAGATATTTTTAGTCAATTTGGTTTACTTTCTCAAGAAGAAGTTGTGCAAATAAACAGAGTCTTTCTTGAAAAAAACTTTCCTGTAAGTTGTCCTCAAAGAGTTACTGTTTCAAATGTAATAACAGAAGTTCTACCTCTTTCAAGTGTAGTTTTCACAAGTGCAGATGCAGTTGAAGATATTATTGATGATGCCTCACATTGTGCTTCAGATGCAATTGTGTCAATTGATAGAAATGCTTCAGCATCATTTATTGGGTGCAAATCTGTTGAAGAATATGAAATTAGAGAAGCGGCTTTAGAAAAAGATTATTCTAAATATAAAAGTTTATTTAAGATAAATGATTTTGAAATTCCTGTAAAAAAAATAAGTAATGATGATAAAACTGTAAATGCGAAAACATCTCTTTTATTAAAGAATTCATTAATTTCAATTGGTTTGAAAGGTTCTTTTTCATCTACATGGGGAAGTGTAAAATCCAGTCTTGGTGCAGCAGCATTTTTTAAGGTAAATGCAGATGTCGGGATAAAATTATACAGCGATTATAATAAATCATTTGATGAAACTTTTGAAGGTATAAAGGAAGAGACAAGCGAAGCAACTATTAAAACAGGAAGAGAAATAAAATTACCTTTAATCAAAAAAACTGTGAATTTGTATGAATTTGAGTTATGCCAAGCAACTAATATAGCAAATTTTTGTATTGGACCTATTCTTATTGGAATAAATCTTGATATGGGAATTGGTTTACCTATAACCATGGATCTTGAGATGGATTGCAATCTTTCGTATTCTGCATACATGACAGGTTTAGCCAAGACAGGCGTTTCTGTAGGAGTAGATTATGGTGTTACATGGAAAAAGAAATGGTTTATTAAAGTACCTAACCCTTATGTGGATTGGAGTGGAAATGCCTCTGCTTCTGCAGATGCAATTTGTTATTTTGATCAGAATATGGATACATTAAATTTTGAAGTATCTAAGTTAAAAGTAGGGGTAAGTGTTGCCCCATATATAAAAGCAGGATTAAGTATGAGTGTTGCTACTGTTGTACATGCAGGTTGTGGTATCAAATTCGGTGTTAATGGGTATGCAAATTTTGGATATTATGATCCTTATTTACAAATTTCATATGGTTTAAATGATACTTCATCAATTTATGCTAATGCTTATTTAGGTCTTAAGGGTGTAAAATTTTTAGGAATAAATATAGGAAATATTGGTAAGGGTTGGAATTGGGAACTACTTGATATGGATAAAACAGTAATACCAGAAACAACACTTTTTCAATATAAAATTAATTAAAAGAGGAGCATAAAATGGAAAAAAAAATTATTTTCTCAATTATTTTGGGTATAACTTTTTTTCTTACAGGTTGTCTTTATTCCGGAGGAGACCCTCAAATTGTTTCCATGAATTTTATTGGCGATGAAACCCTCGAATGGGAAACAACACAAGGAGATGATGGAAGAAGGTGTTCAAATGTAGGCTCTTGTTCGTTTTCTCCGAATAACGGATATAGTCGCAAGTATTGCGAATTTTCGTGGAGAACAGGGAAAATTTATTTTAATAAAAAAATCGCAGACGGCTGCACTGTTACTGTTGATTTTAAAGATGAAGATGGAAAATATATTTGTACAGAAAGTATCGTCAAAGGGCAGTAGAAAGTTGCGTATAAACAACACCTTCCGCCGCGGAATGTCCGTTTTGGAAGGTGCTGTTTTATTTTACAAAATGTAAAATGAAATTAAAGCGGAATGTTTCCGTGCTTTTTGGCCGGTGAAACGTTCTGGCTCTTTCCTTCAAGGAACTCAAGGCTGCGTGCAACACGCTGTCTGGTTTCTTCGGGATTTATAATTTCACTTATGTAGTCGCGCTGTGCTGCTACAGTCGGCGTCATGATAGTATCTTTGTATTCCTGAGACTTCTGTGCTACAAACTGTGCCTGTGCGGGATCTTTCATCTCTTTTGCATAAAGAATCTCAAGTGCACCCTCAGCTCCCATAACTGCAATTTCTGCTTTGGGCCATGCATAAACAAAGTCAGCGCCCAGGTGCTTTGAACACATTGCAATATATGCTCCGCCGTAAGCCTTGCGTGTAATTACGGTTACTTTGGGAACAGTAGCTTCGCTGTATGCGTAAATTACCTTTGCTCCGTGTCTGATAATTCCCTTCTGCTCTTCCTGCGGACCCGGAACAAAACCCGGAACATCAACAAAGTTAACGAGAGGAACATTATAGCAGTCGCAGTATCTTACGAATCTTGCAATCTTGTCAGAAGCATCGCAGTTAAGAATACCGCCCAAACCGACAGGATTGTTGGCAATAATTCCAACCGGCTTTCCTTCTATTTTTGCAAAAGCAGTAATTGCGTTTGGAGAGAATTCCTGCATTACTTCAAACAGGCTGTCGTCATCAACTACGCAGTCAATAACGTCGTGCATGTCATAGGCCTGTGCGCTGCGTTCCGGAAGAATTTCGGGAATCTTCTTTGACTTTTTTCTTTCATCGTACTTGAATTTTTCTGCAACGATTTCTTCACCGTAATAGTGCGGAATGTAGTCCAGAAGGCGGCGTACCTTTTCGTAGCAGTCAACTTCAGACGGGCAGCGAAAGTGTGCAACACCGCTCTTCTGTGAATGGATTGAAGAACCGCCCAGATCTTCTGCAGAAATATCCATGAACATTACGCTCTTTACAACTTTTGGTCCTGTAATGAACATCTGGCTTATTTTGTCTACAGCAAAGATAAAGTCTGTAAGTCCGGGTGAATAAACTGCACCACCGGCACATGGACCTGCAATAATGCTTATCTGCGGAACAGTACCGCTCGCACGTACGTTCTGGTAAAAAAGATCACCGTAACCGCAAAGAGAGTCAACGCCTTCCTGAATTCTTGCTCCGCCCGAATCGTTGATTCCTATAACAGGACAGCGTGCCTGAATTGCCTTGTCTATAAGTTCTGCTATTTTCTGTCCGTGAACTTTACCAAGACTTCCGCCCTGAACAGTGAAGTCCTGTGCATAGACAGCAACTTTTTTTCCGTTGATTTTTCCGAATCCCGTAATTACACCGTCATAAGGAATGTCTTTCTTTTCCATTCCGAAACTGGTGCAGTTGTGGCGTGCTGCCGAATAGATTTCATAGAAACTGTCTTTGTCGCAAAGCTGGTTAATGCGTTCAATTGCGTGGAACTTTCCCTTTGCGTGCTGTTTCTCAAGATTATAATTGTTTGTTGCCATTTTTATACCCCTGAATTCCAGTGATAAGCTGATTTTAGCAATATTTTCTTTTATAGTCAATATGACAAAAAATGTAAAATTGTCAAGATAATAAAGACAGTTTCTGCGCAACTGCCTTTATTTACGATCCGAAGATTCCGTTTTGTTCTATGTCTATGGCCGCTTCTTCGAGTTCAGACTGTGAAGGAACCCATTTGTATTTTGCACGGAGCAGTTCGGCTGCTTTCTTTGCGTCATCAGAAGAGTCTTCCATTGCTTTGGAATAGTCGGTGTAGAATTCAGTTTTTGAAATTTTATTTTCTTCCTGAACCGTATCTGTACTTTTTATAAGCCAGCGGTTTTTCTTAAAGACGAGGTTAACTGTTTCGTCAATTTTTGTTACAAACATTTCATCGCTGCCTTCTGTTCGCAGCATATAGAATGAAACAACATATGTTTTTGTATCTCCGTTTTTAAGCGGAATATTGTTTTCCTGCGTAATTGCTTTTGGTGCGTGTTTGCGTTCGGCGCCCTTTGTGTAAAGAGTTGCCGGCTGTCCGTTGATTTTAAAATCCGCAAAGCCAAAAATATTGAACGTCGTCTGGTTGTAGCAGAACCATTTGGCCGGAGTCAGGCAGGTAAGTTTTGCATCAAAAAGTGCGCGGGTTTTTGTAGAAACATAAATGTTGCTCAGAATATTTACGCGGCCCTTCATTTCCCCGCCGGCAGTACTGTTCTGTGCCGAATCTATGTCCAGGCGGTTGGCGGCACCGTAATGCATTTCGACTGTCTGCCGTGAAGTAAGGCCTCTTGTCGTGGGCTTTTCCATCTGGCTGTCAAAATATGTTCCCAGAATAAAAACAGCAACCGCAGTAACTGCAAATGCCGTGGTAAGAGCCGCCCTGTGTCTTCTGAGCCATCTGTGCCTTTTTACAGAATTTTCTTTTTTTGCATATTCTGCAGAAGTTGTCAAATCGCAAAGTGCAGGTTCTTCAGTCATTGACTTTACAAAAATTTCTGAAGGAAAAAGTGCAGCCGGTTTTTGTGTTGATTTTTTCTGACGCGGAACAAGGCTTAGCGCGCTGTCAATTGTTTTTGCAAGCTGTTTGTCTGCCTGCGGAACAAGAAGTTCAAGCGGTTTGAAGTTTGCATCCAAAATATCTTCGCTTCTTTCTTTTGTATTTTTTGAAGGGAATGGGAACTGGTGTGCAAGCATTCTGTACGCTATGACAGCCTGTGTAAATGCAAGCGAATCATCTTTTGTAAGATTTGCGTTTACATAAAGTCCCTGCATGTCACTGAACATTTCGTCGCCAAGACTTGAAGCCGCGGTCGTAAAGAAAACCTCAGGGAGAAAAATAATTTTTGTGCAGTCAGACGAGATAAAAATTCCTTCGCCGCCGTTGTGTTCCAGATTTATCTTTTGAGCGCGCGCGCCTTCTATTGCGTCACAGACTGCTGCCGCAGCCCCGCGCGCGCGTGTTTTGTTTTCATCAGAGTCATTTTCTGTGCAAAGAATTTCGCGCAGTGTATTTCCGGGGAAGGCTTCTGCGGTAAAAGAAACTGTTCCGCCGGGAAGGTCAGAAAGCTGTGTTTCAGAAAAACTCCATGGCTTAAAATTCCACGAACTGCCGTCTTTGGATGCAATATGTCCGGGAGTTCCGATTTGTTCAGAAAAGCGGGACTTTGTAAATGCACTTTGAGTCATGCAGGTGTCGAGAATGAGTTTTGTTCCTTCAAAAAATACAATGCGTTTATTCATATCAGTTTCCGTCAGATGCGTAGAGGTATTTAAAGTAGTCCATGTTTGTACTGTAAGTTGTGTCAAAATTGTTCATTGTTTTCTTATAAGATTCCATGGTTTTCCAGAATTCATAGAACTGCGGGTCTCTGCTGTAGGCTGCAGTATAAATTGCCGCTGCTTCTGCATCTGCCTTACCTTTTGTTTCCTCACTTTTGCGGTAAGCTTCACTTTCTATAGTGCGCTTTTCGTTTTCGAGTTTTCCGAGCCATTCAGCTTTTTTACCTTCACCGAGGGAACGGTATGCCTGTGCAACCTGGTTTCTTTCCTTAATCATGCGGCTGTAAACGCTTTCGGTAAGCTCGTCGGAATATTTAATTTGGCGCGGAACAATGTCTATAAGTTCAATTCCGTATTCACCGACCATTTTGCGGGCTTCGTCGGCCATTTCCTGACAGAGTGCGCTTCTTCCTTTTGTTACGATTTCGTTGCTGCTGTTTACGTTTACAAGGGCTTCGAGTTCGGCACTGTCTTCTCCTTCTATTCCTGCAAGCTGGGAGTCGGCCGGAGTTGTGCGTTCGTTTATTCCGTTGCTGCTGCGTACAATTTCGCTCAGTCTGTTGCGTGTAATGATTGTTCTTGTAGAAGAGTCAATTATGTCGCTCAGTTTGTTGTAAGCCGCGTTGAGTGTTTTGAAAGACTGGTAGAAAAGCGCAGGGTCAGAAATCTTCCAGCGGCTTGTTGTGTCTACAATTATAAACTGGTTTTCCTTTGTCGGAATACGTGCATTGTCTCCGTCAAGAGAAAGTACGAGGCTTGGGTAAAAAGTTACCGTGTCTACAAAAGGAATTTTGGGGTAAAGACCGGCTTCTGTGTGTGAAGCAACAATCTGTCCGAATCTTATTACAACAGCCTGGTTTCCTTCGCTTATAATATAGAAGGGACCTGCCGCAAAAAACAGAACCACAGCCGCAACAACAGCTGCCAGTCCCAGATAAAATTTTTTCATAGATTTCATATATTCTCCCTTAAAAACATTTGAAGACTGTTTCAACAGTCGAAAAGGTTTTTATCGCGTTTTGCAACGAAGTGAAAAACGCAGTTTAATAAAGAAAGTTCGCATTGCGAACTTTGAGTTAAAAAGACCGGCGACAACCGACGGGCTTTTTATACTATTTTCTTGCTCCTATAATAGAGTTTGTGAAACAAACTTTAAGTAAAAAAACTTATACTATTGTTTTGTTGAATCAAGATTCTTGAACGGAATTACATTGTCGAGTTTGCCGTCAACAAGAACCGGTTTTTTTCCGCTTTCGTCGGCAGAGAAAATTTCTTCCATTGTTTCAAGGTAGAGGCGTTCGCGTGTAATTGCCGGAGCTTTTCTGTATTCTTCGTAAACTGAATTGAATCTGGCAACATCACCTTTTGCCCTGTTAACACGTTCTGCAGCATAACCGTCTGCAATCTGAATCTGGCGGTCTGCTTCACCTTTTGCCTTTGGAATTTCAGAATTGTAACTTTCCTTGCCTTCATTTATGAAACGGTTCATGTCCTGTGTAGCTTTGTTAACGTCTTCAAATGCATCCTGAACACCGGCCGGAGGAACAATATTCTGCAGTTTTACGGCAAAGACATTTATTCCCATTCCAAGCTGTTCAAACTGTTCATTCATCATTGTTACTGCAAGATTTTCTATGTTTGAACGCTCTGAGCCCATTACGTCAAGAATTGCGCGGTCTCCAACGAGGGTATTTATTACCGAACGGCTTATGTCGCGTATTGTCTGCTGTTTTTCGTGAACGGTAAAAAGCCATGCGCGCGGGTCAACGATTCTGTACTGGATAATCCATTCAACATCAACAATGTTCAGGTCGCCTGTTAGCATTGTAGATTCTTTGACAATATTATTTTCGTACTGGTTTGAAGAACCGCTTTTTACTGTCTTGAACCCGAACTGTTCAGTCTGAACAACTTTGTTGCCAGGAACAATAAATTTGCGGTCTATTCCGAGAGGAAGCTTGTAATGCAGTCCCGGACCAAGGGTTTTGTAGTAGCGGCCGAATCTTGTGATTACAGCCTGCTCTGCCTGGTCAACAACAAACAGGCTTGATGCAACGGCTCCTGCAAGAATAACTGCGATAATCGCCAAAATTATAACTGACGGTCTTAAGATTTTTTTTACACCAGATTGCTCGGACATAATTCCTCCAATTTAAAAGTATTTTAAACTTAAGAAAATTTGTGTCTGCGGGCAAATTTTTTTAAACAGCTAGTTCTTCCCAGCGCGCATAGGCTTTTTCTAGTTTTTCGCACAACTGCTCGTATTCTTTTCCTGCTGCAGCCGACTTTTCGTAGTCTGAATCGGCCATCTGCTGTTCAAGAAGAGGTTTTTTGTCTTCAAGTTCTGCAATTTCCTGTTCCAGTGCTTCAAATTCTTTTTGTTCCTTAAAAGAAAGTTTGCGCGGTTTATCTTCATTTTTTGTTTTCTGGGCAGGCGGTTCTTCTTTTCTTGCAGTTTCTTTTTTTGCCTTGAGTTCTTCTTCCTGAAGGGCCATTTTTTCGCGTTTGTATTCTATATATTCGCTGCATTTTCCTACAAAACCGCTTATGCTTCCGTCGTCTTCCATAATAAAGAGCGTGTCTGCGACCTTGTCCATAAAGTAGCGGTCATGGCTTACGATGAGAATGCATCCCTTGAATCCCGCAAGAAAGTTTTCAAGAATATTCATTGTAAAAATGTCAAAGTCGTTTGTAGGTTCGTCAAGAATAAGAAAATTCGGGTTGGAAATCAAAAGCCTTACCAGAAACAGCCGTTTACGCTCACCGCCGCTTAGTGTTTCAAGAGGTGAGTGCAGAATTTTTCCTTCAAAGCCGAACTGTTCAAGAAACTGTCCCGAACTGAGCGTGGTTCCGTCATTCATGTGGATTATTTCTGCAGCTTCCTTTATGTATTCAAGAACGGTCATATTAAGGTCTTTGAAAACAGGATTCTGCATGTAATAGGCAATGGATGTGTTTTCGCCGCGCACAATTGTTCCGCTGTCACATGGAATATCGCCGGTGATTATATTAAGCAGGGTTGACTTGCCGCTGCCGTTGTCCCCGAAGATGCCGATTTTCTCGCCTTTATTGAAAGTGTAGCTGAAATCTTTTATTACAGGAGTATTTTTTTCTGACTTTGAGTCGGCATATCCTTTGGGAAAATTTTTTGTAATGTGATGAAGTTCAAGAATTTTTCCGCCAAGTCTGCGTCCTGCAACTTCAAAAGTAAATGCTTTATCTGCTCTGAATTTTTCGCGGTTAATGAGCTGTTCGTCACGCTGAATTCTGGCCTTTGCCTTTGTTCCGCGCGCACACGGTCCTCTCATAAGCCAGTCGCGTTCAACCCTCAGCACCGACTCAATTCTGCGCTCCGTGTTGGCTTCAATTTCGCTTTCTGTTGTCTTTTTGTCCAGGTATGCGGAATAGTTTCCTACATAAAGTTTAATTTTGTTGCGGAAAAGTTCGTAAATGTTATTGCAGACGGCGTCAAGAAAGTAGCGGTCGTGGGTAACCATCAGAACAGAGCGCTTTGTCTGGGCAAGATAATCCTGCAGCCACGAAATTGTTGTTATGTCCAGGTGGTTTGTCGGTTCGTCCAGAAGAAGCAGTTTTGTGTCTTCTACCAGAACCTGCGCCAGTGCAACTTTTTTTACCATTCCGCCAGAAAGTTCACCCATTTTGCGGTTAAGGCTTCCTATTCCGAGTGTCGTTAAAATTGAACTTACCTGCGACTCGTAGTTCCACAGGTTTTCTTTTTCCATGCGGTTGTTAAGTTCGTCAAATCTTGTCTGAATCTGCGGGGTTGTTTCATTCTGCATGCGTTCGCAAAGTTCTTCATATTCGCGTATTACTTCGAGCTTTGGTGAATGTGACTTGAATATGTGCTCGCGGATTGTGTCGTCTTTGTTGTAGGAAGGGTTCTGTGGCAGGTAAGAAACACCTGCACTTGAATTTATTACTACGCTTCCTTCATCTGGCTCAAGAATTCCCGCTATTGTTGCGAGCAGAGTTGATTTTCCTGTTCCGTTGCGGCCGATAAGTGCTGCCTTGTCGCCTTCGTTAAGTCCGAATGTTACGCCGGTAAAGAGCGGCTGTTCCCTGCCTATTCTGGATACATTGCTTACAGATAGAAGATTCATGTGCCTATTGTATCAGATTGTACAAAAAAACAAAACAGTGCAGGGCGTTTCGCTCACTTCGACTCCTGCTCTTTACACTTGCTTTTTAAAATAAGAAAAACTTCAGTTTTTGAACCGAAGCTTTCTTTTTTTAACTGGAGATAATCGGAGTCGAACCGACGACCCTTTGATTGCGAACCAAATGCTCTACCAACTGAGCTATATCCCCTTGATTTGTTTTGGTAGGATATAGCTTTTTTCAAATTTTTTCAAGTGGGCGCTTATTTTGTGGTCAGTTTTCCGCCCTGGTAAATCATGTTGGCTTTGGACAGGTAATCTTCCGGAATGGTTATGCCGCATTCTTTTGCTGTATCCAAATCGAACAGAAGGTCAGAATCTTCGGGTTTGGTAATGAACTTTACAGGAATTGACGCGGGCTTTGTTCCGCCTATAAGCTCGGCAATAATGTCTGCTGTGGCAAGTCCGGCCTTGTAGTAATTGAAACCGCTGGCCATAAAAATTCCGCCCTGTTGTGCGCCTGTAACATCTCCCGAAAAAATCGGCTTCTTTGCCTTGTTGAATACTCCTATTACAGAAGCAAGTGCGCTGAATACCGTATTGTCTGTTGTGAGGTAAAGTCCGTCTACGCGTGAAACAATTGAATCTGCAGCCTGTTTTACTTCATCTGACTTTGTTATGCTCTGTGAAACAAGTTTAATTCCTGCCTGCTCGCATCCTTTTTTTACCAGTTCAAGACTGCTTATTGAATTGGCTTCGTTGCTTGTATAAATGTAACCGAGTGTTTTTATTCCGGCTATCTGTGCAAAGATTTTAATGTGTTCAACGGTTGGAATTGCGTCGCTCAGTCCTGTTACGTTTCTGTAACCGCTGTTTACGTCTGTTACAAGTCCTGCTCCTACAGGGTCGGTTACACAACTGAAGATAACCGGCTTGTTTTTTATTGTATTTGCAAGTGCCACGGCAACAGGTGTCGCGATTCCGACTGCATAGTCTACTTTCTGTGACTTGTAGAGAGCTGCAATCTGTGCTGCTGTTCCTACATCGCCGTTTGCATTCTGCAGATTATATTCTGCTTCAATTCCAAGTTGTGCAAGCCTGTCCTGAATGCCCTGTTCAATTGCGTCAAGTGCCGGGTGCTGTACAATTTTTGCGATTCCGATTTTAACTTTGGAATCTTTCTTTGCCTTTGCCGTAAGCGGTGCAAGTGCCGCAAAAACAGCCATAACCGCAACAATAATTTTTTTCATATACTACTCCTGTTATCTAGGTTTGTTTTTTTAGACAAGTTTGCGAAGCAAACTTGAAGTTATTGAAACAGATGCTCGCATCTGTTTCAATATACGTTACTCTTTATAGAAACAAAGATACTATATAGAGAAACGTTTGTCAACTACCTTCTTTAAAAAAAATGCGTTTTATGCTAATATCTGCGTGCCCGTAAACCGCCGGGCAAAAAAAGAGGTATTCATGAACACTCCAAAAATTTGTCTTACGCTTACAGGAAAAACTCTGGCAGAAGATCTTGCAGTCCTTGACCGTTACCGTGATTACGTTGACATTGCCGAACTCAGGGCCGACTTTCTGGACAGTGACGAAAGACTGCGCGTAAGAGATTTTCCCGAAATGGCAGGAATTCCCTGCATACTTACACTGCGCAGAAAAATCGACGGCGGCTGTTTTATAGAAGGAGAGGCGGCCCGTACAATTCTTTTTGCAAGGGCACTTTCCTTTGCCGCAGAAGACAAGCGCAAGAATTTCCATTACGTGGACTTCGAGGAAGATTTTCATATTCCAAGCCTTCAGGATGCCGCTCTTGCATTCGGAACAAAAATAATCCGAAGCGTACATGACATGAAAAATCCTGTTTCAAACATCTGCGAGCGCCTTGCTGCCCTTAAAACAACAGGATACGAAATTCCCAAAATTGCGTTTATGCCGCACTCACTTGACGACGTAAAAAATCTGTTCGAAGAAGCAAAAAAACTCAATGACAACGAACACATTCTTGTGGCAATGGGACCGCTGGGTGTTCCTTCACGCATACTCGGTGAACGGTTAAAGAATTTTCTTACATATACATCTGCGCCCGAATCTGCACAGGGACTTCCGTCTCTTTCACATATGGACCCGCGCACACTTTGCGAAGAATACAACTTCAAATCAATCAATTCAGAAACAGAACTTTTTGGAATAACCGGCTGGCCTCTGACTGCAACTTCAAGTCCGGCTCTTCACAACGGCGGTTACAAAAAACTCGGAATGAACTGTGCCTATATTCCCATGCGCGCAGAAAAATTCACGCAGGCGCTTTCCTTTGCAGAAGCAATCGGTGTAAAAGGAATGTCAGTTACGATTCCGCACAAAGAAGCCGTACTTGACTGTGGTTTCAAAACAGATGCAGATGTAGATAAAATAGGTGCAAGCAATACAATTGTACGGAACGGAGATACATGGAATTCCTACAATACCGACGCCTACGGGTTTGCAAAATCGCTGCTTGAATTTACCGGACTCAAATCGCTTGCAGGAAAAAAAGTTGCAATTATAGGAGCGGGCGGAGCAGCCAGGGCAATTGCGTATGCAGTTAAAAAACTCCGCGGAAAAGCATGTGTTTTTAACCGCACTGTAGAAAAAGCCGCAGAACTTGCCGAAAAATATCACTTCAAATATTCTGCACTCAACGCCGATGCAGTTTCGCTTTTGAAAAAATATTCTTCAATAATAATCCAGACTACTTCTCGCGGAATGAATTCGAGCGGCCCTTACAACGAAAAAGATGATCCTATTTGGTTCTACAATTTTAGCGGAAAAGAAATTCTTTTTGACATAGTCTATGTTCCCGAAGTAACACCTGTTATGGGAAGAGCCGCGGAAGCCGGATGCCGCGTCTGTAACGGTTACGATATGCTTCGTTACCAAGGTTACCGCCAGTTTGAACTTTTTACCGGAAAAAAATACGAAGGCTGAATAAAATAAATAAAAGAGGTGGAAAATGATTTCAAAAGATGAACAGAAAGTTCTTGCAGCGCGTACTGCAGTTGATGTTCTTGTAAAAAAGGGCAGAATTTTCAGCGGAATGAAAATCGGTCTCGGAACAGGTTCAACAGCAATGCCTGCCGTAAAAAGAATTGCAGAACTTATTGCAGACGGCACGCTTTCTGGAATTAAGGCTGTCGCTACAAGTTTTCAGACAACGCTTGCGTGCGAAGAGTTTGGAATTCCGGTTTACACAATGAATGACAAAGTCATAGGCGGAACCCTGGATCTTGCAATTGACGGTGCCGACGAAATAGGAAAGGGCAACTCTCTTATAAAAGGCGGTGGTGCTGCTCTTCTGCGTGAAAAAATAGTTGCTTATAATTCAAAGGCATTTGTTGTTGTGGCAGACGAATCAAAAGCCGTAGAAAACCACGGAACAAAGTTTCCGCTTCCTGTAGAAATAATTGCAGAAGCGCGTGTCCCTGTTGTACAGAAACTCGAAAAGCTTGGTGCAAAATGTGTTCTTCGTGAAGGTGTAAAAAAAGCAGGCCCTGTTATTACCGACAACGGAAACATGATAATTGACTGTACGTGGGAAAATCCTGTAGATGCCGCAAAACTTGAAGACACTATAAATGATATTACAGGCGTAGTTGAATGCGGTTTCTTTACAAAAATCCGCCCGACGGCATTTATTGCACATTCGGACGGAAGTGTAGAAGAGCGTTCTTAAAAAGAGTCTGCCCTTTAATTAATGCTGAGGTTCTGCGTTTCTGTTCCAAGAACGTAAAGCCTCAGTGTTGTTCCTTTCTTTACTTCATACGGAATTGTAAGTTTCTGTCCCGGATGATTGAATGAAATAAGTGTAGAAACTTTTCCGTCAGAAGAAATTGCATCAAGCTGAACCGGAACGGCATACGGATATTCCGGAAGGTCATATTCAAAAATTCCCTGAACAATATCACTGTCTGCACTTTTTTGGCTTAATGCAAATTCTGCGTTGAGTCTTGTAAATGCAGGTGCTTCATCTCCTGAAACTTTGTCTTGGTTTGTTACCGTTCCTGCCTTTTCATTTTCTGCGGCAATGTGTGAGGTAAAGTCAAACGTAATTTTGTTTTGCGCCATTGCTTCAAGAACCTGCTTTATGTTAAGGCCTGCAACCGACGGCACTTTTACTGTTTCGATCATTGAACCGCTGCTTACTACAAACTGAACTTTTACCGGATCAACAATCGGCATTCCGGCTTCGGGGTACTGCGCAATAATTGTTCCTTCTGCTGAATCGTCGCGTACAAAAACCGGCTGCGCGACTATTACAAGAGGATGCTCGCCGCTGAACAGAACGTCCAGCTTCTTTTTGATGTCATCAATATTTTCTCCTGTGTAGTCTGCGAGCTCGTCAATGGCAACACCGCGGCTTACCGTAAGGGTTACGCGCCTGTATGCTTTTACGATTGCTCCTGCGTCCGGTGACTGTTCAAGAATTGTTCCCTGATCGCCGGGCAAATCAGAATAGCGCAACTGGATTTTTCCGTAGAGTTCCTTCGACTGAAGATCCAGAAGTGCGTTTGTAAGATTTTTTCCTACTACATTCGGAACCATGACTTTTTCTGCACCCTGAACCGTAAGAAAAAATACTGCCAGGAAAGCGAGAATCATTATGATAAACGCAACAATAACCGTTATTACAAGAGACTTTCCGCCGTTTTGAATCTGGGAAACCTGATCCTTGAAATTAAACCGCAGCTTTGAAAGTGCACCTGTTATTTTTTTACCGAAATTCTTTTTTTCTTCCATGCTGTTTTCCTTTTCAGTTTGAACCAAGAACTGTTCCGATAAAATTTCTGGAACCGTTCATGAATGATTTATAATCCATGGCTTTTTTTGCCTGCCATTGAAGTTCTGTTGCAATAAGAACACCGTCACCTGTTTGAATAAGAATTCCCCTCTGCTTGTTGAATTCAATTACTGTTCCCGGAGCAAGGTCTGTGTTCTTTTTGATTGAATTATCTTGGACTGCAATTTTAAGTGCGTCTCTTGCCTTTAGAATTTTGAGCGTCTGTCCGTTTGCGTATGTAAAACATCCGGGCCAGGGTGTGTATGCGCGAATCTGTGCGTCAATTTTTTCGGCACTGTCATTCCAGTTTATGAGACCGTCTTCTTTTTTTATTGTTGTACAGTAAGATGGTGTTCCTGCTTGCGGAACTGCGTGCGGTAAGTTTCCTGTTTTTGCAGTCTGTCTCAGGACATTTGTTATAGATATGGCTCCCAGAAGGGCGCTCTGGTTAAGAAGCTGCTCGGCGGTTTCTGTCCCGGTAAGTCTTGTTTCCTGCATATAAAGAATGTCACCTTCATCAATTCCGAGCGACATCTTTTGCAGCGAAAAGCCTGTTTTTTCATCCCTGTTCAGAATTGCAGAATTAACAGGAGTCGCGCCGCGGTATTTTGGCAGAAGAGAAGGGTGCAGGTTTATTCCGCCGAATTTAAAAAGAGAAAAAAACTTTGGTCCAAGAATGTGTCCGTATGCAAAACAGACAAAAATATCGGGATGCAGTGCCTCAATGGCAGTTCTTTCGTCCTGCTTTATGTGTTCCGGCGTAAGAATTTTTATATCATCACCGCGGGCTTCGTTCCATATTCTTGCATAAGCTTCCACTTCTGTCGGAACAAGCTCCTTATGGCGTCCCTTTGCAGACGGCGGGTTTGTAAGAACACCCACAATCTTGTACTGCTCGTCGGGAACAGAAGATGACATGGCGCTGTCTTTAAGAATGAGTTCAAGAGACTTTGCAGATGCGGCGGGGCTTCCTCCGTATAGGACTCTGAGCATATTCTATTTACCTTTCTTTGCTTTTTTTGCAGCAATTTTTGCTTCTATGCTGGCTTTTTTTGCTTCGCGTGCGGCAAGTTTTTTTGCATTGCGTTCAACTCTTTTTTTGAACTGCTCTTCTGTCTGTTTTGCAAAATCACTGTCACCACGATCAATGTAAAGGTATCCGTCAAGATGATCGTTTTCGTGCTGGATAATTCTTGCAAGAAGGCCGTCTGCATTTTCTATTACAAACGGTTTTCCGAATTCGTTCAGGGCCGCAACAGATACTTTTACCGGTCGAATGATTTTTTCAGAAAATCCCGGAATGGAAAGGCATCCTTCTTCGTATTCAGAAGTTTCTGCAGAAGTTTTGGTTATCTCTGGATTTATGAATACGCGTTTTACATCGTCATCGGCAGTGAGTACAAAAAATCTTTTTGCTATTCCGACCTGCGGTGCGGCAAGACCCACTCCATTTGCGCTGGTCATCGTTTTGAACATTTCTTCAAAAAGAGCGCGCATTTCGTCGTTTATTTCTTCGGCCTTTACCGGCTCGCATTTCTGGCGGAGAATTTCTTCACCAAGTTTATAAATTTTCATATCTTCCTCTGTTTATTCAAGTCTGAGTCTTGCAGCTCTTGCGTGTGCGGCAAGTCCTTCTGCATCACCAAGATAACCTGCAGCGCGTGCAGATTTTTTTGCACCTTCAAGTTTATTGTCTGTTCTGAGGGTCGTTACGGTCTTAAGGAACATCCTTACAGAAAGTCCGCCTGTGAATCTTGCGCTTCCTGATGTTGGCAGAGTGTGGTTGAGTCCTGCAGAATAGTCTCCGAAAACTTCTGCTGCCCCGTGTCCTATAAAAAGAGAACCGTAATTGTGCACGAGTGAAACAACTCTGTCTCTTTCGCTTCCTTCATCCATTGCAATTTCAAGGTGTTCCGGGGCTTTTCTGTTTGCAAGTTCAGCGGCCTGTTCAAGGGACTGTGCGATGATTATTCTTCCGCAGGTGTCTATGCTTTGTCTTGCAGTATTTTTTGTAGAAAGAGTTTCGATCTGTTTTTCTATTTCTTCTGCCGTGCGTTCTGCCAGAACTTTGTCTGTTGTAACCATAACCGGCTGGGCAACAACATCGTGTTCGGCCTGTGCAAGAAGGTCTGCTGCAAGCCATTTTGGATCGGCACTTGAGTCAGCAATAATGAAAACTTCTGTTGGTCCTGCAATCATGTCAATTCCTACTGTTCCGTACACAAGCTTTTTTGCTTCTGCAACGAATTTATTGCCCGGTCCTACAATAACGTCTGTACGCGGAATAGACTGTGTACCGAAAGCCATAGCGGCAATTGCCTGACTTCCACCGCAGGCGTATGCTTTTGTTACACCGCAGATGTAGGCCGCTGCCATTATGTTTTCATCGGCGTACGGTTTTCCGCCAACGTATGCATTTCCCGGTGTTCCCCAGCCTTCTGCATTTTTTTTGTCATCAGGGTGAACCCTCGGCGGTGTACACAGAATTATTTCTTTTACACCTGCTGCAGCGGCCGGTGTTACGGTCATGACTACTGTAGATACAAGCGGGAATCTTCCTGCCGGAACATAAACGCCTGCCTTTTCTACTGGAATATTTTTCTGTCCTGTAAAAACGCCGCTTTCAAGTTCAGTTTCAAAATCTGTAAAACATTCCTTCTGTTTTTTTGCAAACTTCAAAGCCATGTCGTGAGAGTAGCAGAGTGATTCATAAAGTTCAGGCTCGTTTTTTTTCATCTTTTCTGCAGCGGCTTTAAGTTCCTCCTGCGGAATAAGAAATGATGCCGGAGCCGATACGTCAAATTTTTCACTGTATTCATGCAGTGCAGAATCTCCGGACTGGCGCACATTGTTGAGTACTGTACGGACAGTGTCTATTGAGTCGCCAAAATCGCGGCCGTTAAAAAAGGAATCTTCAACCTGATCTGCACTTTGTATCTTAATCATAAAATATCTCCTGAAATTGCCGCTATTCTTTGTGTCTTCTGTCCAGTTCGTCGTAGACATCTTTCCAGGAAACACCTTCCTTGTACATAAGAACGCTTACAAAATAAAGAAGGTCTGCGGCTTCCCAGATTACATCTGCCTTTGTTTCGGCTTCGTCGGTAAGTTCTTCTGCTTCTTCCATAACCTTTTCGCGCACGCGCTTGTCGTTGAGTGTTGCCGTGTAACTTCCCGGCCTTGGGTTTGCAAATCTGTCTGCGATTGTAGAATAAAGGCGCTCCATGCTGCTCTTTGCGTCGGGGTCAGAACCAAAGCAGGTAAAGCTTCCCGTATGACATGCGCCTCCGTGCGGAATTACAGTTGCAAGAATTGTGTCTCTGTCGCAGTCTGCACGAAGTTTCTGTACTTCAAGAAAGTGTCCGCTTGTTTCGCCCTTTGTCCAGAGAACGTTTCTTGTTCTGCTGAAGAAAGTAAGTTTTCCGGTGTCAAAGGTTTTGTTGAGGGCTTCTTTGTTTGAATAACCCAGCATCAGTACTTCGCCGTCAGTGCTCTGTGCAATAACAGGAATCATTCCGCCGGTTTTGTTCCAGTCCAGGCATGCTGTAAAGCTGTCTTTAAGACTTACGGCACCTGTATAGAGGGCCATTCCAAGCTGAACGTCACAGCCGATTTTTTCGAGTTCTGCAATCTGTTCTATGGTATTTACACCGCCGGCTGCAACTACGCGGCATTTTACTGCTGCCCTGAGAGCGCGGCACATGTCCATGTCTGTTCCCTGCATGCAACCTTCTTTTTCTACGCAGGTAAACAGAAGTTCGCTGGCATATTTTTCTGCCTGAACGGCTCCTTCAATAAGCGGAATGCCCGAAGTTTCTGTCCAGCCTTTGAGAGCAATGTTTCCGTTTATGGCATCTACAGAAATAATAATTCTCTGGCGGCCGATTGCCTTTGAAAGTTCTTCAAGAAATTCAGTGTTGAGAACACATTCACCAGGTTTTGGGTTTGCTTTCCAGGCTGCAGAACCTATAATTACTTTTTCTGCTCCGAGTGAAACAAGCTGTTTTGCTTTTTTTACGTCACGGATTCCGCCGCCGACACGAACGTTTCCCTTTCTTAAAAGAGATTTCAAAAGTTCAGTATTGGCAGTGTTGCCTTTTTCGTCTGTATGACGCATTGCTGCGTCAAGGTCAATTATTGCTACTTCGCCGTATCTGTTGAATTCAGTTATGAGGTTTTCTGCATCATCACGCTGGAGAACCAAGTCTTTTCCGTTCTTTAACTGGACAACGTGTCCGTCCTTTAAGTCTATAGAAGAAATTACCATGCAAAGATTGTAGCAAATATTGCCATTATTTACAATAATATACAAAAAGTTGTAGAATAAGGCGCATGTCACTTTTGGAAATTAATAGCGTTGAATATAAATATCCCCAGTCCTCAAAAAAGGCACTTGATAACGTAAGCCTCTGTGTGGAACGGGGTGAATACATTGCAGTACTCGGCTCAAACGGTTCAGGAAAAAGCACTATGGCCCGCCTTATGGCAGGTTTTTTTAAGCCGGACTCGGGTACTGTAAGCCTTCAGAAAGATGTACTTCCCGGAATTGTATTTCAGCAGCCCAAAGAGCAGATTGTAGCCGGAATTGTAGAACGTGACACGGCGTTCGGACCGCAGAATCTTTCAATGACAAAGGGCGAAATTGAACTCAGGACAATAGAGTGTCTTTCTGTAGTTGGACTTGCAGACAGGGCTTCTTCCAGAACTTTTGAACTTTCACTCGGTCAGACGCAGCGTCTTGCCTTCAGCGGAATTCTGGCTCTTTTTCCTGACCTGCTTATTCTTGATGAAGTTACGGCAATGCTGGACCCGGCTTCAAGAAATGAACTTGTTGAATTCATAGACCGCTGGAATAAAAAAGGGCATACCGTTATTCACGTAACACACGACGAAGATGAAGCCCTTCATGCAAAGCGCATAATTGTAATGGAAAGCGGGCGTATTGTTTTTGACGGTTTGCGCGAAGAATTTATGGCCAGTCCACATGTAATAGAGAGTGTTTTTGGAAAAGATGAAGTTTTGCCAGAAAAAAAAGTTTCTTCTTCAGAGGAATCACTTTGCGTAAAAGATCTTTCATTCGGCTACCCTGAGCGAAAAATATTCAGCGGCCTTAACCTTTGTCTCAAAAAAGGAACGCTTACGGCTCTTACCGGACCGAGCGGCTGCGGAAAATCTACGCTTTTTGAGTGCCTGGCAGGTCTTAAAACTCCACAAAGCGGAACTGTCAGCGCAGTTTCAAGGCCGGTGCTGGCCCTTCAGGAAAGTGAGGCCGCTCTTTTTGAACCGTGCGCCGCCGATGATGTTGCGTTTGGTCCTTTGAATGACGGGCTTTCGGGAAAAGAACTTCTTGAGCGTGTCAAAGAGTCCATGCAGCTTGCAGGAATTCCGTACGAAGATTTTGGTGACAGGGCAACTTTTTCTTTAAGCGGCGGTGAAAAGCGAAAGCTTTCTCTGGCGGGAATTATTGCTTTGGACAGGGATATACTTATTTTTGACGAACCGACTGCGGCGCTTGATCCTTTGTCAAGAAAAAATGTCCTTCGTACAATGAAAGAACTGGCCTCACGCGGAAAAACCGTCCTTTTCAGCACGCACCGTTTTGAAGAAGCACTGTATGCCGACGAAAGCATAGCGTGGCAGGATCTTCTGGGCGGAACAGCTGCTTCTGAAGGCCGTGAACCTTCCGGAACAAAACATCAGGACAGTCCGGAAAGTGCAGGCGTAAATGAAACCGCTCCGGAACAGAAAAAACTTTCGGTACAAATGCCGCTTACAAATTCAAAGATGATAGAAAGTATTGGAAAAACCGCTGCAGCTTTTATGGCTCCGGCAAAAATTCCGCATTCTGCAGTGAGCGTACTTCCTGCGGCACTTAAATTCATTCTTTTTGCGGCAATTCTCTGTGTTTCGGTACTGGTATATTCACCTGCGGCCGGAATCTGCATGCTGGGCGTGAACATACTTTATGCTGTTCTCGCAAAATACCCGCTTAAAAAAGCTGCCGGTGCTTTTGTAAAACTTTTTCCGTGGCTGCTTCTTTTTATAGTTTTCGGAATGTTCTTTTACCCGACTCTTCCCGATGACAGAATTATTTTTTCATGGGGAATATTTACTCTTTCGACAGGCCGTCTTGCCATGACCGGACGTACTTTTTTACGTGCTGCCTGTGCCCTTATTTCTGCCGGAACATTTCTTTTTACAACTTCCGAGCGCGAAATTATGGACGGACTTACGGTTCTCTTAAAGCCTCTTTCTGTCGTCGGAATTCCCGTAAGGTATTTTGTTCTTGTAACCGGCATTATATTCCGCTTTGTGCCCATGCTTCTTGACGAATTCTGCGGAATTATAAAGACACAGCTTGTACGAGGCGCTTTCGGTGAAGCAAAGGGGCTTGCGAAACTCAAAATTCTTGTTCCACTTTTTGTGCCCCTTATTTTGCAGACTTTCAGAAAGGCACATTATCTTGCCGACGCTCTGACTGCCCGTTATTTTTCATAAACACCCTGCAAATTCTATTGACAAATAAGGTATTCTTATTTTACAATTTACGGGTAAAGTTAACTTTTAAACACAATATCAAAAGGGGAGTAGTTCCTCTCTGGAATCAACAGCCGGTTCTTTTTAGAATCTGGTTCCGGGGCTTCGCAAGAAGAAACAAGACCTTTTGCTTGAAGACAAATGCTCTTGCATTTTTTTTCAGGTGAAAGGTCTTTTTTTATGGAAAACTTTCTGTAAGGTGGTAAAAAAATGGAACAGCTTAAATGGGTTGTGCTTGCAATTGCAGTCGTTATGTATGCGCTCGTAATTGCATTTCAGAAGAAAAAAGTCTGGTTCACTTCAATAGCGGCCGTACTTGTAATTGTTCTGGGAATGATTTTTCCGGGTGGAATTTTCAGTATTCCCGAAGACATACTTGCGCTTGAGGGGGCGGCTCCTGCGCACATGTATTCGCTTGTCCATGCCTTTTTGGACATAATCAACTGGAACGTTATTCTTATTTATCTTGGCAGTATGATAATTGCCGCTCTCTTTATCTATTCCAAAGTTCCCGTTAAAATCGCCGATGCAATTGTAAGCGGCTGCAAAAATACCGGAATTGCGATGGTTGCCATTCTTGCCATGACAGGAATAATTTCTATCTTTGTAGAAAACGTTGCAACTGTTCTTGTAATGGCTCCCATTGCGCTTGCTTTGTGCAAAAAATTAAAGATAGACCCGACTTTCTTTATGATAGGACTTGCTGTAATGAGTAACCTTGAAGGAACTGCAACTCTGGTTGGTGACCCGCCGTCAATGATTTTTGCAAGTTACGCAGGTTACAGCTTCAACGACTTCTTTGTACACCAGAATACACTTTCAATATTCTTTATTGTTCAGACAGGAATGCTTGCAGGATGTATTTTCTTCTACTGCTTCTTTGCTAAAAACGGAAAAAACAAAATCGAAAGCGAGGGAGAACCTGTTGTATCCTGGGTACCGCTTGTACTTCTTCTTCTGATGATTTTTGGTCTTGCCGGTGTTTCTTTTATTCATACAAGCTTTGAATACACGAGCGGAATTCTTGTTGCAGTTCTTGGACTCATAGGATTACTCTGGTACAAGTTCGTGCAGAAAAAATCCGCAGATGATGTACGCACTATGGTAAAGGAGCTTGACTGGGAAACAATTTTCTTCCTTCTGGGAATTTTTGTTGTCATAGGCGGAATCCGCGAAACAGGACTACTTAACGACTTTGCGGCCTTCCTTGCGGGAATTACCGGCGGCTCTAAACTGCTCGGCTTTGTAATAATACTTGTTGTTTCTATCGTTATAAGCGGCTTTGTTGACAACGTTCCCTATATTATAGCAATGCTTCCTGTAGCAGACAGTATGGCCAAAGCTATGGAACTTAAGCCCGAGCTCTTTATGTTTGCCCTTCTGATTGGAAGCTGCCTCGGCGGAAACCTTACCCCGTTCGGAGCAAGTGCAAATATTGTAGCAATGGGAATTGTAAAGAAAGAAGGTTATCCCATGAAGTTCAGCGGATGGCTTAAAGTCGGTGTCCCGTTTACTTTGATTACTACAACGGCTGCGGCTCTTCTTCTGTGGGTTCTGTGGTCTTAGTCTGAATTATGGATTGCTTCAGGCAGAAATAGAAACTACTGTTCCTGCCTGGGGCAAGAGTCCGGTAAGCCCGTAATTGTTTGCGGCTGTTCCGGCTGCCACGGCATTTTTTATCTGCTGCTGGTAAGTTTTGATAAGCTCGTCTTTCTGCGCGTCTGTCATCTGTCCAACATCTTCCTTCGACAGCGCATCCTTTTTTTTCATTGCTACAAGCTGGTTTATGAGCGTGTTTAGAATACGCACTCTGTTTATGGGAACACCGTTCTGTCCTGAAGAAGCAGCTGTTCCGCGTACATAGTCAAATTGTGAATAAATAACAGCACTGGGCTTAACCGGAACAAACAGCGTTCCTGATGAGCTTGAAAAGAGATTTTTGTAAGATGCTGCATTAAGTGTAAGTCCGTTTGAATACATACGCTTCCTCATTCAAATTATCGGAAAATAAAGCGTATGTTTTAGTAAAATCAGCGGATTCTGCTAGAAAAATTGCTTTGTCCAGTCGGAAATTCTTTCCTGAAGTGTTGCCGGCTCTTTCTGCGAGTCGGTGTTTGTTGTTTCTGTCAGATACGGAATAATTACGTTTGCCTTCAGGTTGTTCCAGCTGTGCGGAAGAATTCTTGGCATGGACAGATATTCCTCGGAAGGAAGATTTCCCAAAAGCTGTCTGTAAAAATTGGGGTAATATTTTTCGTTGACGGCCTTCAGCGAAGAAAATCCGCCTGCGATTCCAAAGTTTACGGTATCCAGCTTCATGTTTTCCGTACGTTCAATAAGCTGCTTCTGGGTTCCTTCGTTGATAAGCCATGCAATGAATTCTTCGGCTTTTGATGTGTTTTTTGAATGTTTGTAAAGTCCAATAGAAACAATGTCATCTTCAACCGGAATTGTTCCGTCCTGTTCAATCCAGCGGAATGTAAGCCCTGCTGACTGTGTGCCTGTAAGCGTAAAAAATTCATCGCTCGGAATATAAACGAACAGACAGCGGTCGGTTGTAACCTGTCTGTACTTTGGCATGTAAAGGTATCTGAACTGGAAGTTCTGTTCCGAAGTAGTGTTTGTGTTTTTTTCTGAAGTCCAGTCTTTTATTTTCTGAATGGAACTCTGGAGAGCTTCGTCGTTCCATGTAAAGCTGTTTCCTTTTTCCATGTAGCCTGTGCCGTTAAGTTTTGTTACAAGATAAAGGAATTCTGTGTCCCATGAAGGTGCGTAACCCATTGAACTGTAGGCACCGGATTTGTATGTTTTGTTGAAGTTTCCCGCAAGGTCTCGTATCTGGTCAATGTTAAGAAGATGGTTTGTTTTTATAAGTTCTTCATCTTTTTTGTTGAATACAATTGCCGGAAGATTGAAACTGAGCGGAATAAGATACTGTTTTTCGTTGATTACGCCGTAATCTATTATCTTGGAATAAAAGGATGCGCGTGATATGGATTTTTCCTGAATAAGATAATCCAACGGGGTAAAATATTTTCTTGTTCCTGAATTTTTGAGAAAAGGTGCAATCAGAATGTCTGGCTGAACTTCATCCTTTGCAGGCGGAAGTGAATGTGCCGGATCTTCCTTGTAAATGACAACGGCTTTTTCATTGTCATGTGAAAGATTGAAAAGTTCTACGTAAGAGACAATTTCGGGATTGTCAGTCCAGATGACAACGGGATCAGTTCTTTTGGAACATGAAACCGTTGTCACAAGAACTGAAGCTGCAGCAAACACCGCTGCAGTTCTTTTTATAAAATCAATTGCGGGCAAGTTCGTCCGCCGTTTCGTAAATGGCCTGGTAAACAATATCTATTTTATCCTCTTCCAAACTGGAGAATGCCACGCGCAATGTGCGGCTGTCAATTGATATTGTACCGATTCCGCGCTCTTTTAGCAACTTCTGCCTCAAAGTCTCTGCATTGACTTTTTTTGTATCAAAGGCCATGAAGTAACCCGAGTTGAACGGCAGCGGAGTTATGTTTTCGCTTGTGTGGGTTGTCGTAAACTTTTTTACAAGTGCATAGCGTTTTTCAAGTACAGCGCGGAATTCTGCCTTTTCTTTTTCTACCTGAGCCGGATTCTGGAAAGCTTTGAGCAAAAGTGACTGTGGCGGGGTAGAAGAACATGAAACAGACGAGCGGATTGCTGCCATGAGCTTTTTTACAAGGGCATCGTACTGCTCTTCTGTAAGTCCCTTGCAGCCGAATGTAATGAAACCGCAGCGGAATCCCCAGGCGAAATCTTCTTTTGTGGGACCGTCAATTTTTGCTGCAAGAACATTCGGGCTCAAATCGCACAGGTGTGCAAAGAGAGACTGACTTTCGATGTCTTTTTCGTAGTTAAGGCCAAAATAAGCATCATCGCACCAGACCATTACTTTTGTTCCAGCGTCGGCCAGACTCTTTATAATGGAAACAATCTGTGCAGTTTCTGCAGAAGTTGGGCTGTATCCTGACGGGTTCTGCGGAAAGTTAAGGAGTACTCTTACAGAACCGGACTTTGCCTGTTCGCGCAGAACTTTTTCAAGTCCTGGAATGTTGAATTTTCCGTCTGCAAACATCGGAAACTGTACAAATTCTGCATTGCGTCTTGCGTTTGCGATAAGAACATAATTGTCCCACGAAGGGTCGGCCGCTACAAGAGGCTTTGTTTCGTCAAGAAAGAGATCTGCAAGGTATGAAATTCCTGCTGTAAGTCCTGGAACAACTACCGGAAGGGAGAATGACTTTCCTTCAAGCGACGGATTCTTTTTTATAAGAGCCTGTTTCCACAGTTCGCGCAGATCAGGGTTTCCGGCTGTAGGTGCATATGCAACAAGTTCCCTTGATGAAAGGTCGGGAATATATTTTTTTACTGAAGGAAGCATTACGGGTGTTCCGTCTATAACGGTCATTCCGATTGTTCCGTTTGCGGTTTTGCCGAGCTTTTTTGCTTCACCGCTCTGTGCAATAATTCCTTTGGGGAAATAGAGCCTTGTTCCTACATCCGAAAGAAGGACTCCTGGTGTAGTTCCTTTTAGCGTTTCGTTTAATTCTTGTGCCAATGCGTTTATCATGATAATTACAGTATCTTGAAATTGAAGTTGAATGTCAATAAATTTACTGTATATTTATGCATTTTCAGCCTGTTTTCATACATTCAGGGCTGTATTCAATTTAAGAAAAACTTTTCTTAAAATAAGCATAAAAGTTTGCAGTTTTACATACGGAATTATATGCAGATTGAAATATAATTGAATAATTTATATAATTTGCATACTATGAACAGAATAATTACAAAAGCAGAAATAGATGAGTGTGCGGAATATGTCAAAATCTGCCGTACAGAAGTTGCCAAACGTGTTGTAGGACAGTCAGAGGCTGTAGACGGAATTCTTGCGGCTCTTATTGCAGGCGGGCATGTTCTTCTTGAAGGCGTGCCGGGTCTTGCAAAGACTCTTGCCGTAAGAACTTTTGCAGATGTTTCTGGACTTGAGTTCAAGCGCATTCAGTTTACACCGGATCTTCTTCCTGCAGACGTAAGCGGAACTTTGATTTACGAGCCGGGAAGCGGGCGCTTTAATGTACGCAAAGGTCCTGTTTTTGCAAACCTCGTTCTGGCAGATGAAATAAACCGTGCGCCCGCGAAAGTTCAGTCTGCGCTTCTTGAGGCAATGGCCGAACACCAGGTTACAATCGGTGAAACTACATACAACCTTCCGAACCCGTTTTTTGTTCTGGCTACACAAAACCCAATAGAACAGGAAGGAACATACAATCTTCCAGAGGCTGAACTTGACCGCTTTTTAATGAAGATTGTGCTTTCTTATCCTTCTCCCGAAGAAGAAATTTCCATTGTGCGTTCCAACGGATGTGCTGCAGATATTCCGGTCAGAAAAGTGTTTTCTGCAGATTCCCTTGAAAAATGCCGCAGTGCCGTAGATGCAGTTACTGCAGATGACAAAATACTTGCCTACATTGTTTCTATTGTAAATGTAACGCGTCCTGAGTCAGAAAAACGTGACGGAAAAAAACTTTCTGTTTCTGCTGCTGTACGCAAAAATGATATTCAGCATTATATTTCTTTCGGTGCTTCTCCGCGTGCAGGAATAGCCCTACTTAAGTGTGCGCGTGTTCAGGCTTTGTTTGCCGGCCGCAGTTTTGTTCTGCCCGAAGATGTTCAGGCTGTGGCTACCCGCGTTCTGAGACACAGACTTGTGCTTAACTACGAGGCTTCTGCTGACGGTGTTAGCGCCGATGAGCTTATTGCAAAAATCATTGACCTGATGCCGGTTCCGTAAGAGAAAGCTGATGAACCGAAAAAATCTATCAAAGAGGGCAGAACTTCTTCATCTTAGTTCGGTTTCTCTTGCAGAAGGAATGCGCAACGGTACTTTCCGCTCTTTGTACAGAGGTACCGGTGTTGAATTCAGCGGAGTGCGCGAGTATCTTGCAGGCGATGATGTAAGGGCAATAGACTGGAACGTTACTGCAAGAATGGGAAAACCTTTTGTAAAAATGTTTGACGAAGAAAAGGAACTCGATGTCTTTCTTGTTGCAGATAAATCCTTTTCCATGGACACAGGTTCCGGAATCCAGTCCCGCCTTGAAACTGCAATGGAATGTGCCTCTCTTATTACGCTTGCTTCCCTTCATAACGGAAGTCCTGTAGGTGCCGTTACTTTTGACGGTCGCATCGATTTTTCATGTCCGCCAAAGTCCGGTAAAAACAACGCAATGATGATGCTTTCACACTTTGAAAAAGGCGCATCTGATTTTTCAAGCCGCATAAACGGTTCGGCACTGGACAGCGCTCTTTCGGGTGCGTGCAGGCTTTTGAAAAAGCGTACCCTTGTAATAGTTATTTCTGACTTTCGTGTAGACGGCTGGCAGGATTCTTTTGCAAGGCTAGCCCATCATAATGACGTTGTTGCAATCAGAATTACTGATTCCGCAGATGAAAAACTTCCGCAGGTAGGTTCTGTTCCTTTTATTGATCCCGAAACAGGAGCCGCGTGCATTCTTCCTACTTCTTCTGCAAAATTTGCAAGAGCCTGGCAGGAAAATTACGAAGCAAAAACTGAAGAGTGGAAAAAAAACTGTTTGAGACACGGTGCTGTTCCGCTTTCAATAAGCACGACAAAAGATCCTGCCGGAGAACTCATTAAATTTTTTACGGCAAGGGAGCGGTATTGAATATGAAGCGTGCTGCTGTTTTTTTTATTCTTTCTGTTTTTTCATTGTTCAGTGCGGTGTCCCAGAGTGCAAATTCAGATTTGGACTCAATAAGCCAGGTAATGGTTCCGAGAGATGTTTTTATTGGTGACAGCGGACAGATTCAGTATTCGTTCAGAAGTCCTGTAGATTTGTTTGCAATTGCACCGGAGTCAAAAAAAGATGCTGATGTTCTTGAGTTGAATTTAACTGCAGATGATTTTGTAACCGACCCGGAATCATGTACTGTAACGCGTGCAGTTCTTACACGTAACGGAGTGAACTACAATCTTTGCATAACAATAATTCCGTGGAAGGTAGGCGGAATAGAATTCAAAACTTTTGACCTTGCATCCTTTTGTTCTGCCGCGGGTGAAAGTTCCGGCAAAAATACTGGGGTTCAGGCTGCTTTTCCCATAACGCTTTCTTCGGTAACAATAGCTTCACTTTCTGAAAAGCTTCAGGTTTTTTCAATGAAAGAGCCGCTTTCTCCGGTGTCGCTTCCGGGAACAAATTACGCGGTTTGGGGAGCCGGAGTTTTAATTCTTCTTATTCTTATAGGAATTTGTTTTGTTCTTGCAAGACTTTCTTCAATAATTGAATTTGTTTCTAATCTTAAAGAACGTTTCGGAATGTACAGGAATTTATGCTTTGCAAAAAAAAGTTTAAAGTCCCTTCTTCGCAAAAAAATAGATGACTGCGAATTTGCAAAAAGATGTCAGAATATTTTTCGTACCTATCTTGAAAAAAGATTCTGCAGTTCTTTTGCTTCTGTTCCTGCCGCACGTATTGTTTCACGCATTTCTTCGCTGACAGGAAATTCATTGTCCGGCAAAGAGAGTGAAACTTTGGAAAAATTAAGCGCACTTTTTTTGCGTACAGATTACATTCGCTATGCCGCCGGTTCAATAGATTCCATGCTTCTTCCTGCAGAGGAACACAAGGCAGAATTTATTGACGGTGAAAAAAAATCTCTGATAGAAATGTCACTGAACATTCTTGACGGACTTGAGTGCGGTACAACGGAGGGTAAGTGATGTTTGGCTTTGACAACCCTGCAGCTTTCTTTCTGCTGCTTTTTATTCCGGTAATTTATTTTTTGCGTTATCTGAAAATCCTTTCGGGAATTTATTTTCCTCTTAATCTTGGTGACTGGAACGGCCGAAGTTTTTTGTGGAACAAAGGCTTCAGAAAAATTCTTTCGGCAACAGTGCGCGTGTTTGTCATGGCAGCTTACGTTCTTCTTGTGACAGCCCTTGCAGATCCTGTTATGAGAATTACCGAAAAAGTTTATACTTCGCGCGGCTCGGATATTGTTTTTGTAGTTGATGTAAGTCCTTCAATGGCTGCGAGGGATATTGGTTCGGGACAAAGACTTGATGCCGCAAAAGCCGCAATAAAACAGATTGCAGCTTCAAACAGCGGTGACAGTTTTGGTCTTGTAGAAATGGCTCAGACTGCTGCACTTGTTGTTCCGCCTACAATGGACAGAAAAAGTTTTTTTTCAAGACTTGACTCACTTGCCGTTGGAGAACTTGGTGACGGAACAGCAATTGGAACAGGATTGAGTTGTGCTGTTTATCATCTTGAAAATTCTTCTTCACCAAAAAAAAGTATCGTCCTGATGACCGACGGTGAAAATAATTCCGGGTCTGTTCATCCTCATACTGCCGCAAAATTTGCTGCGTCAAAAGGAATATCACTTTATGTACTTGGAATAGGAAAGAGGGGAACTGTTCCGCTTGAATATTCTGATCCCAAAACAGGACACGTTTATTCGGGATATCTGGAATCTGAATTTGATGGAACATCCCTTTCAAAAATTGCAGCAGAAGGCGAAGGAAAATATTTTGAAATTGATTCAATGCAGTCCCTTTCGCAGTCTGTTTCTTCTGTAAGTAAAAATGAAAATGTCGTTCAGACTTACTTTATTAAAAATAACGACAGAAAACTCTATTTTAATTTTATTGTAGCAGCCGCAGTTTTGTGTCTTCTTGCGTGGATTTTAAGAAGACTTTTTCTGCAGGAGGTTTTATGAATTTCGGAATAGAAAGACCGTGGATTTTTCTGTCACTTCCCCTGGTTTTTGCTGCTCTGGTTTTTACTCTCAAAAGATATAAGTTGCTTGAAAAAACACTGACTGAACGCAATGCAGTTCAAAAAGGTTCAACTCAGTTTGGAAGATTAAAACGCTGTTTTTATGCGCGTACTTACTGCCGGCTTGCAAGTGTTTTGTTTGCAGTAGCAGCGGCAGCAGGAATTTCGTGGGGACTTAATGTTGTTCCGGTGCAGAGAAGCGGACGTTCTGTTTCTATGGTTTTCGATATTTCTTACAGTATGGAAACTCCCGATGCTCCGGGTGGAATGACAAGACTTAAAGCCGCCGCAGATTATGCAGAAAAGCTGATTGAAAAACTTGACGGAACAAAAATTTCTGTTGTGCTTGCAAAGGGTGACGGAGTTATTGCCCTTCCTTTGACAGAAGACATGCAGGCTGTTGTTACGCTTTTGGAAAATTTGTCACCGCAGTTAATGACAGCTGCAGGAACAAGCCTTGGTTCCGGAATAAAAGCAGCAGTCACTTCTTTTCCTGCGCAGTCTTCTGACGCAAACTTTGTCTGGCTTTTTACAGACGGCGATGAAACTGACGGAACTTTGTCTTCTGCTTTGTTTGAATGTGCAGAATACGGAATTCCCGTAACAATAATCGGATTCGGTTCAGAACGAGAAAGTGAAATTCTTGCCGGTGACGGTAAAACACGTGTGCGTACTGCCTTGCGTTCTGCTTCTCTTGAAAAAACACTGGAAGTTGAAAAAAGAAAAATTTCAGGGGGAAAACATTCAGATGAACTTCCTTCAATGGAATACATAGATGCTTCTGAGATGAGTTCTGCATGGAAACTTTTGGACAGTCTGAGTCTTGAAAACCGCAATGCCGTTGTGTCGTACGAAGTGCAGCGTGTAGAAAGAAGCAGTCTTTTTATTCTGCTGTCTGTTCTTCTGTTTGTTGCTTCTGTTATTGCCGGAGAATTCGATGTTAAATTCAGCCGGTTAAAAGCAGCTTCTGTTGTGGCGTTATGTTTTATGCTTACCGGTTGTTCTGAAAGATTCAATGACGGTCTTCTTATTTTAAAAGGCAAAATTGCATGGAACGGAAAAAATTACCAGCAGGCCGTGGCAGATTTTCTTACGGCTGCAGAAAATGCTTCTGAACGCAAAGACGATCTGGTTTATAATCATGCTGTCTGCAACCTTGCCACAACTTATCTGATGCAGGATGAAAATTCAGCGGCAATGGCGCGTTTTTCAATGATTTCAGATTCAGCACCGGACAATGTAAAATTTTCAGTTTATTATAATTCTGGCATAATCGAACACCGCAACGGAAATTATAAAAAAGCTTCTGATTATTTCAGAAAGGCTTTGGAAATTGACAGTACCAGCACTGATGCAAAAATAAATCTGGAACTTTCACTGAAAGAAGATGTTTCACAGCCGGCAGAAAATGTCCAGAATATGGTTCCTGTTTCTGAAAACTCACGCGAGCAGACTTTGGAAAATGAGTTGTATTCAATTATCAAGGAGAATGAACAAAGACAATGGAAAAACCAGCAGCAGAATTCCGAAAGTTCTTCCGCAGATTACTGATTTTATTTTTAACAGTTGTAACCTGTACAGAACTGTTTGCAAAATCACCGTCATGGGAATATATTCGTTCGCTCAGATTCAAAAAGGCACAGAAATATACATTTACCCAGTCCGACAGTTCGTTTTATCTTGATATAAAAGATGTGCGTCCCGAAAATGTACAGGTTTCTGTAAATGCACTTCCCGAAGGTGTCAGTTTTATTTCGTCAAAAAAAGAATTTCTCATGCCTTCAGAAGAAAACGGAGGCGACTTTGAAACAGGAACACATCTTGTTATGTGGTTTAAATTTTCAAAGACCGGACATTACAGAATACGCCCCGTCGATGTTGTTGTAAACGGAATTTATTACCGCATTCCGTTCGAGACAGTAGAAGTTTTTGAAAATCCCAAATTTATTGAGCCTGAACTTTCTGTCAGATTCGACACAGAAGGAATTCCGCAGAATGCAAAAAGAATTTCCCTTGCAGCCGGAACCCATGTTGTGTTTACTGTTTATGTAAAATATGCAGTAAGGATTCTTGACTTCAGCTGGAACATTCCCGAAGATTCTGTGTTTACTGAAGTTGTGCGCTACAATACTGATGCAATCAATGAAAAGGGTGCAAATGAATTTTCTACAAAAGAATATCCTGTCGCGACTTTTGACTGGCAGCCTCTTGTAGACGGAAATTATTCCCTTCCGCAGGTTTTTGTTGCAGCTACAGCCTACAGCGGAATACGTTTTGATCTGGCTCTTCCTGGAATTGAATTCAAAATTCAGCCTGCCGCTCCTTCAGATAAAAATATTCCTGAAGAAAAAGACAGTGCCTTTGCTTATGCATTTGCCGAGCCGCCAAAAAATACAACCGCTGTAAAAACAGATACCGGTTCTGAAAAAAATATTGAATCACTTCTGGCACTGTATAAAAGGGAAAGAAATGAGTTTCCCCTGTTTTCTGACGCGTACAATCAGCGTCGGCATCTTGAAGTAGAAATGGGACTTAATCCGCCGGGACGCCAGCTTAACAAATCTCTGCTTGTTATTCTTGGCATTGCAGCTGTTCTTCTTCTTGCTGTGTCTGTTGTTTTACTTGTGCTAAGAAAAATTCCTGCGGGCGCGGCTCTTATGTGCGTGTTTGTTCTGCAGGCTGTCGCTTTTTTGATTTATGGATATGGCTTTTCAAAAAAAACTGCTCTGTATAAAGGAGGTGAATTTCTTTCAATCCCCGAAGAAAACGCTCCACGCGGTGTTCCAGTTGCGGCAGGCGCCCTTGTGAATATCAGAACCAGGGCAGGTAAATGGCTTTTGGTAAACAGAGGCGACACTTTTGGCTGGGTTCCCGAAGATGACCTCTTTTTGATACAATATTGACAGGGTTAAAAAACGCAAGGCAGGTTAAATAAAATGAATTTCGGTGATATTTTGAATCAGTGGGATAATTCGCAGGTACAAAAAAAGCCTGTTCAGAAAGGGCCTCAGGTTTCGCACAAAAAAGCAAATGCTCCGACTGCCGAAGAAAAAGCAGCAGCAAAACAGGGCTACACTTACGAACAAATAATGGAAGCCGACTCAAAGCGCCGTGCCAACCCCATGGATGTCTGGCTTAACCGTTACGGAACCGTAGACAAGGACAAAATTGCAGATGATGCAGCGCAGTCAGAAAAGATGCACAGCCTTGAGTATTTGAAAAGTCTCAGGCCAGAAGCAGTGCTTGACCTTCACCAGTTGACGCGCGATGAAGCGTGGGAACGCCTGTCAGGTTTTGTAACGGACTGCTGCAGAAGGAATTTGCATAAAATACTTATTATCCACGGAAAAGGAAACCACAGCCATGGAAGTGACCCTGTTTTGGGACCAATGGTAAAGACTTTTATAGAACAGGACAGGCGTCTTGGAACTTCTGGGCATCCTGACCGCAATAATGGAGGAAACGGAGCAACCTGGGTAATTATTAAAAATTGATTTTAAAAAAATTAATTTAAACTTGTAATTATTCGGCTGTTTGGTTATTTTTATTTACAGGAAGCAAATGGAAGATTTATACAATACTCTCGGAATACAAAAAACTGCTACGGCAGAAGAAATAAAAAAAGCGTATAGAAATCTTGCCTTTAAGTATCATCCCGACAGAAACCAGGGTGATCCTTCGGCAGAAGAAAAATTCAAAAAAATCAACGAAGCCTATTCGGTACTGGGTGATGAGTCAAAGCGCCGCCAGTATGATATGTACGGCTCCCAGTCTGCACAAAATCCGTATTCTTCTTCTGGATACAGTGCCTCTTACGGTGCCGGACAACAGAATGCATCTTCTTACGGTTATTCAGGGGATCCTTTCTGGGATTTCTTCAATGACGCACAGACAGGCGCACAACGCAATGAACAGCCACGCTACACTTATACATACACTTCCAGAAAGACAGAAGCGCCTACCGGAAGAAAAGCATGGCCCTTGTTCTTCAAGAGCCTGTTCCAGATGGCAATATCGGGTTTGGCTTTTGTAACAGTGGGGTATTATTTTTTCCTGTTAAGAATAATCTGTATAATAGGATTTTTCAGAGGGGCTGTAGATATGGTTAATTCCCTCATGCTGGTATTCAAGGCCGGTCAAAAGCATCGCGCATAAGGCGATTGGCTTTTAACATACGGCTTAAGGAAGTAAAATTAGCGCTCGCGGAAAATAATACGTCCGCGGTTAAGATCATACGGTGACAGTTCAATTTTAACGCTGTCGCCAGGAACGATTCTTATGTAATGCTTGCGCATTTTTCCGCTCAGGTGTGCGAGTATTACGTGCTGGTTTTTAAGTTCAACACGGAACATTGTATTGGGAAGAGCTTCCTTAACAATACCTTCGACTTCAATAGCTTCGTCTTTATTAGCCACAATTCCTCCAACGAATTCATTTGCCTTTTTGGGAATTTATTCGTATACTAGTTAATACATTTTTGGTATTTTCCAGAAATGTTGTTATGGTATAGTGTATTCTATGAATCCGTATCTGGTTTTAGAGATTTTCTATATTATGTACAAAACTTAAAAAACTGTCAACAAGGGGTAAATTATGAAAAAAGACTTTCCTGACAAACAAAAAAAGAAGCTTATTTCGCAGAGAAACGAGATACTGGACGCTCTTGCAGGCCGCAACGAACAGCTTACAAAGCTTGTAGAAACAGTAGAGTCCGGTGATGATGCCGATATCGCTTCTGATGCAATAGACAGAACACTTTTGAATTCTCTCGGAGAGGCAGACCAGAGACGTCTTCTTATGATTGACCGCGCTTTGGACAGAATCCGCCAGGGAACATACGGAATGTGTCTTACCTGCGGAAATCCTATTCCCGAAGCAAGACTTGAAGCAATTCCTTATGCTGCTCTTTGCGTAGAGTGCCAGTCAAAGGAAGAGCGTCGCAACCGCTAGGTTTATATCTTCTGAAACTTAAGTTCGCCGGGTACAAGGTACGAAAGTTCTGTGTATCCGGCTTTTTTTGCATATGTTGCTGCTTCGTCAAATGCATAATCAAGAAAGTCAGGACTGTGTGCATCGGAACAGAGTGTAATTGGAACGCCTTCTTCGTGCAAAAGTTCAAGAAAGTACGGTGACGGGTACGGCGTGTTCATATAGCCGCGTGCCATTCCGCCTGTATTGATTTCTGCACAGACACCTGCTTTTAAAATGGCCTTTGCAGTTGCCTTGAGTTCCCTTTTGTACCACAATTCATTTTCGTCAAAAAAGCGGCTTTTTGAATTCTGCTTTCGAATAAGATCTGCATGTCCTATGATAGAAAAGTTTCCTTTCTGAAGCATTTCTCGTTCAAGAGCAAAGTATTTTTGGACTGCAAGTTTTGTGTTTCCCTTTAAAAGAGATGCAACCTGCTGCCTGACCTGGTCCGGGTTTCCGTCGGCTTCAAAAAAACCGTCTTTGCACGGAATAAAATGTACAGAGCCTATAAGATAGTCGGGATTGAATTCTTTGTAGCAATCAAAATCGGGTGAGCATACTCCAGGAATATAGTCGGCCTCAAAACCAAGCATTATCTGCATTTTTGAAGCGTACAGTTTTTTAAGCCTTTCTATTTCTGCACAATAAGCGGAATGTTCCCTTGAAGCAATATGCCAGTCGCTCGAAAAAGGATACATCGAGTGGCCGCTGAAGCCAAGAATATCAAATTTTTTTTCAAAGGCAATGCGTGCAGTTTCTTCAGGAGAAGCCTTTCCGTCGCAGAATGTTGTGTGGGTGTGGTAATTGCATTTCATAGTGATGATTTCCATTTTTCTACAATATCTGTAAGCCTCAGAAAGTCCAGCGCAAATTCGGTGCGTGTAGCTTCAAATTCAACCATGTTTTTTTCTGAAATACTTTTCTGCATTTTTTGCGAATAAGAAGAAAATTTGTTTGCACTTACACTCATGCTGCTTCCTTTGAGAGTGTGAAGATACAGTTCAATTGTCTGAAAGTCGGGGTATTGTTTGGCAACTTCTTCCTTTAATTTGACAAGAATTGACCGCGTCTGGTCCATGTATTCGTCCATGACAGAAACCGAAAGTTCCGGGTCGTTGCCGGTTGTGTCCATAAAGTCAACGACATCCCATAGTTTTGACGCCATGTTGTAAACAGAAACAAGTGAAAGAATATCATTTTTGTCCTGAAATGTAAGAAGTGAATTCCACTTTTCTATTGTCTGCTGAATCTGATCTTTTTTGAACGGCTTTATAAGAATATCGTTGATTCCGATTTCTTTGTAGGAGTCAAAAATTGAAGGGTCGTTGTTTGCAGTGCAGGCGACGATTATTCCGCGGTAACCTTTTTTTCGTATTTCTACAGTTGCATCAAGACCGTTTTTTCTTGGCATGAGGATGTCCATAAAAATCATGTCTATTTCGGGATGGCGCTCTGTCTGTTCTACCGCTTCTATTCCGTCTTCGGCAAGGAAAATTTCTGCACCAAAGCGCTCGACAAATGTCTGCAAAAGTTTGCGGTTTACGGGATGGTCTTCTGCAATAAGAATGACAAGGCCTTTTGCAATTTTGGGGAAGGGTTGTGAACCGAACTGTTCCTGCGCCGTGTGAATTTGCATTGAGTTTTCGTGCGACAGAATATTTTTAAGCTGTTCCCTTTTTATGGGCTTCCTGATTACTCCTGAAAAAAATCCGCGTATTCCCGGAATGGAACGTGTTTCATTTGTACCTTCCGGAACCATCAGAAGGAATTCTGCATTGCGCAGATGTGGTGAGCACGAAAGATTGTTTGCAAGAAGTGCAGACTCTTCATCTGACTCGGGCAAAACAGAAAGTGCCGTGCTGAATTTTACATCGTTGTATTTTGCTTCGCTAAGAATGTGTTCTGCTTCGCTGCAGTTTTTTGCGCATACAACCATTCCCTGCGTGAGAACTGAAAGTTTTCTTGCCAGAGCCTTTCTTGCAAGTGCGCTCGGTTCAATTACGAAAATATTGTCTTTGAGAGAAGGCGTTTTCTGTTCATCTGTCTGCGTAATTTCGGCACTTTCAAAAGGAACAGAAAACCAGAAGTTTGAACCTCCGCTCGGATTCTGAAGTACACCGATTGTTCCGCCCATCATTTTGACAAGGTTGTGGCATATTGCAAGGCCAAGTCCTGTACCGTAAGAGCGCCGCGCTGTACTGGAGTCTATCTGATAAAATTCATTGAAAACAAGATTCTGCTTTTCTTTTGGAATTCCTATTCCGCTGTCAATTATTTCAAAAAGAGCTTTTGCTTTGTTTACAGAAACTCTTACAAGAATAAAACCTTTTTCGGTAAACTTTACGGCATTTTTTACAAGATTCAGAATTACCTGTTGGATTCTTACGGGATCACCCATTATTGACGATGGAAGGGCTGGATCAATGTCTGTAATTACTTCGAGCCCTTTTTTAAAGGCTTCCATGCAGACTGTGTCAACAACGCGTTCTGTCAAAGTTGCCGCGTCATAGGGAATGCATTCCAGTTTAAAACTGCTGGTCTGCATTTTTGTAAAGTCAAGAACATCATTTGCCAGCTGAAGAAGTGCGTTCGCGCTGAATTCAATCTGCCTGGTGTATTCTGTCTGTTCTGTGTTCAGGGATGTTGCTTCCAGAAGTTCTGCAGAACTTATTATAGTCTGAATAGGTGTTCGTATTTCGTGCAGTGTGCTTGCAAGAAGTCGGCTTCCTGCTTCTATAGAATTTATATCCATAAAATAATTTGATTACGAAGCCGACGAATGCAGGACCTTAACAGCCCGCCTCAAAATTTCTTCAGGCTTTTTGGGTTTTTCTATAAAGTCTTTTGCGCCAAGACTCATTGCCTGGAAAATCATTTCGCGCTGTGTTGCCTGTGAATAGATGATGACCGGTGTCATAACATTGTGTTTCTGCAGTGTGCGTAGAATGCTCAGGCCGTCCATGTCGTTTATATAAAGATCCAGAATTATAAGATCAAATTTCTGTCCTGAAATAATTGCCTTTACAAATTCCGTGCCGTTCTGGTAAAGCGAGCAGTCACCGCTGATTGCAGAAAATGTACTCTGAAGAATCTTGCGTACAATAACATCGTCGTCAACAATTGCAATTTTAAGCAGGTTTCCGGTAGAAGCAGAAGTATCTTTTGTCTGTTCACCGAATCTGATTTCTGCACCGCCGTCATCTGTTCCTTTTTCTGACATAAGAATTTTGTCCGAAACAAAGTCAGTAATGTTTGTTCCCGAAGAACGGCTTCCGTCAACCAGCGAATTGAGTATATGCTGCAGGTTGTGGGCCACTTCTATTCCGTGATACTGCGGGTGCCCTTCTATAAGGTCTGCGACAAAATCATCGAGTGAAAGAACTTTTATATTCCGCTTGCTCAGGCGCTCGTCGGCCGTAATGTTGTCAAACAGAAGTTCCAGGTTTGCGCCGTCAACAAAACTCAACTGAAGATTAGTGAGCATAAGGATTACTTTGGGATTGACAAGTTTGTGCAGCGTAATTATTTCTGAAATTTTGTATTTGATTAAAAAAAGTTTTTCCCTGTTGAGTCCGCGTGCTATTTCTACGAAAATAAGGTTTCCGTTAATGTGAATGTCAAGAATACATGGCGTTTCATCAAATGAAAAACTCTGTCTTAAAATTGAACCGATTGCTTCAAAGAAAACATCAAAGCGGATTGGCTTTGTGAAATATTTTACGACGCCGTATTCTACAAGAGTGGCGGCTTTTGAACGTTCAATTTTTGGTCCAATAAGAATAACCGGTTTGCGGCGTGCATTCGGATCATTACGTTTTTTTTCAAGAAGATCCATAATATCTGAATTCAGGCTGTCGTTTGCTTCAATTATAATTAACGACGGAAGCATTGTGATTATTTTAGTGTATGCATCCCTGTTTCCTGTTGCATTTTCCAGGTGAACCTGTTCTTCGGCAAGTTTTTCCTTGAGAAATTCACGGAACAGATGGGAGCCGTCTATCAGAAGAACTTCTTTCATATGTACATACTACTTTATTAAGGGTATAATTTCAAGGTGATTTTTTATGGGAGGAATAAATATGAAAGACGGAATAAAGCGAGTGGCGGTGCTTCTTGCAAACGGATTTGAAGAAATAGAAGCAATGACTCCTGTGGATTATTTAAGAAGAGCAGGTGCAGAAGTTTCTCTTGTTGCTACAGGAACTTCATCGCGTTCGGTTACAGGTTCACACGGAATAAATGTTACTGCAGACATCAACCTTGATTCTTACCTTGCTTCGTTAAGGAACAGTCTGCCCGATGCAGTTATTGTTCCAGGTGGAATGCCGGGTTCGGTGAATGTTTCTGAAAGCAGGCGGGCTCTTGTTTTGATTAATGAAATGTTTAAGGCAGGAAAACTGGTGTGTGCAATCTGTGCTGCGCCCGCCGTTGTTCTGTCACGTACAGAAGTTCTTACAGGCAAGAAATGGACGTGTTATCCCGGCATGGAAAACCATAGCGAAGAGTCAAAGAAATATGCAGCCCTTCATGAAGAAAATGTTCCTTTTGTTGTAGACGGCAATTTGATTACTTCACGAGGTCCTGGTACTGCAGAACAGTTTGCAATGAAAATTGTAGAAACCCTGTTCGATGCCGCAACTTCACTTGAGATAGCAAAAACTGCAGTTCAGCGTTAAACGGCTGTATTGTCTTCCAGAACAAAGCTTGTGTTGTTGTAAATCATCAGAAATTCAACGCGGTCTTTTACTTCGAGAATTTTGTAGAGTTCCAGCATACGGGCTTTGAGTTTGCTTTCTGATATGTTGTGGAATGCAGCTATTGCGCTGTATTTTTCACCTGCCAGAACCCTTGTCAGAAAGTCAAGATCCTGGGGTGTGCATAAAGAAGAATCTATTTTTTTTTCAAAGTGCTGTGTTCCGAGTTCCTTTAAGCGCGGGTAAAACAAAAGAAAAACCAGCAGCATCATAAAAAGGGCGCCAAGAATGTGCATTGCAGAAATCCAGAACATGAGCTGGCCTTCGAAAAAAATCTGCATAAAGACGCTTGCAACCGGAATAATTGAAAATGCAATTATTTTAAGAACCATGTGTTTTTTGAAAAAGTTTATAAAATAAAGAAATACAGCGCTTGTAATTATACAGATAAGGCCGAGTACATTACCGCCGTCAAGAAAGTTTCCTATCCCGTAGACGTAAAAAACAATGACATGTGCTGTAAAATGAAGCGGGTTCAGCAAAAGATAAAGGTAACCTACGAAAGCTACAGTATTGATTGTAAGAGAGTCAAATCTTGTAACAAGAAAAGGTTCATTGATTTTATAGCTGAAAAACTGAAATATGCTTATTACAAGACATGCTCCGGTTATAAAAGTTCCTGCAATGGAAACTGTTTGCCATATTTTCTTTTCTTTTTGATCCATTTTTCGGTCCTGTAGTTTTCATGAACAACGCTATTCAAGTTGTTTATGAAAAACGTTGATTTTTTCAGGCACTCTCCGTCATGGATATAACTCTCTTTGGCTTTGCAGAATTATTTTGTATCTGCTATTACCTTTGTTATTTCTCCTATATACATTGTGTGAAAGTCGTTTTTTCTGTAATTCTGGTCACAGATATGTTCGTCAGTAAAAGAGAAAGGGTTAAGTTCCTGTGCATAGAGTTTTCTGCAGAAGAGAACAAGCCTTGCCTGTTTTATCCACGGTGTTCCGTTCATGTATTCTACATCGAGTTTTGCAGGGCGAAATTTGTCTCCGTCGCGGCCTGAATGACATCCGCAGTAGTCCAGTGCATTTTTGAATTTTTCGCTCAGAACGCTCAGTGAAAAAGTGTCTGTCTGGTCAATAATTTCTTTTGTGTAGCGTGTAGGGCGTATATAAATTGTTGCGACGGGTTTGTTCCACAGAATGCCTACACCGCCCCAGCTTGCTGTCATTGTATTCGGTCTTCCTGTGATGATTTTCCCGTCTTCGTCTTCTCTTTTTGTGCAGGCTGTAACAAGCATCCAGTCTTTGCCGATCATTTTGAACGGATTGTCTGCAAGCGCTTCCGGACGGATATTCTTCATCATAACGGGACTCCTACACCTCTACGTGTAAAATAAAAAAGGCGATTTGAACTTAATCAAACCGCCTAAAACGTGGAGATGAGGGAAGTCGAATCCCTTACCTCTTGCATGCCATGCAAGCGCTCTAGCCAGTTGAGCTACACCCCCATAGTTGTTCCAGTATACCCAAAACTGCCATTTTTGGTCAATAGGGGGAAAGGCTCTTTTGTGGCTATTTTAAAAGTTGCGAGAAAGATTCGGCAAGTGAATTAATGCGGTCAAGGGATGAATCGTCACCGGAAAGAGTAAAAAGTTCTCCTTCACCGGACTTTGGATTTTCCATGACAATTTTCTTTCTTTCAAGAAGATGAATGCTCATTATGTCGCATACACCCGAGCAGAACCACTGTGCTGCATCAGGAATGAGCTCTTTTTTTACAGAAACTGTTCCGGCTTCAAGAAGTGCTTCGAATACTTTGCAGGTTTGCGCAGTTATTTTTTCGCGCTCGTCTTTTATAATCTTTGCGGCTTCGGGAGAAAAATATTTCTGGCTTTCAACAAAAGTATAAATCTGAAAAAGGGGTGACTTTTCGTGCATTTTAATATAGCGGCTTACAATTCCTTTAAGAACTGTCTCGGGAGGATACCTTTTTGCAACGGAATCTATGTCTGCCGGAATAAAACTGATTGAAGCCAGATATTCGGCACAGGATTCGGTAGTGCGCAGAATAAGGTCTTCCCTGCTTTCAAAGTGGTTGTAAAGGGACGCTTTTTTTATTCCGAGTGCGCCTGCTATGTCCGAAAGGCTTGTTCCGCTGGTGGAATGTGCAAAAGCCATATCCAGAAGAGCCTTGATTATGTCGTCTTTTTTGATTTTTTCACCCATTTTGAACCTCTGACTACCAAACGTTAGTTTTATTTTACAGCAAGGACGGCTGCTTGTAAAGGGCATGACATGTTAGTGAAGCATGTTGTCGACTTAAATTGAATTTTGTATTATCTTTACTATATGAGTATTCCGAATTTTCCGGAATTTGTTCCTTTGGACATGTCTTTGAAGGAAGAACTTGTTCCGTTTTTTAAGAATATCAGTAGCGGTATGTGCGAAAACACATTCGCTTCTTTAATTTTGTACAGCAGTTATTTTAATTACAGAATCAGCCGTTATTCAGATTTGACGCTGATTGTAACGTGCGAACCCAAAAACAGTGAACCGTTTTTTTATATTATTGGAAAGTTTTTGCCGGCAGCAGAATATATTGAACTTTGTTCTTCTCCTGCAATGGAAAAATACAGAATAATGAGAAACGCACCTGCAGAAATTGTTCCGCAGTATGGGGAGGAGCTCTGCAAAGCCGGGTTTACCGTGGAACTTGACCGCGACAACTGTGACTATCTGTATTCCAGAAATGATCTTGCTCTTCTTAAGGGCAAGGCTTTCCATAAGAAAAAGAATCTTGTAAATCAGTTTTTAAAGCTTTATGATAAAGATGTACGTGAACTGGATGATTTGACAACAAAAGATGCTTTTTCTGTTCTGGACAAATGGAAACAGCACCGTTTGGAAGAGGGCGGTGATGACGGTGACTTTGAGCAGTGCACTCTTGCGCTTAAAAACCGTGTGTTTTTGGACTTAAAGGGTATTGTTGTCTATGCCGGCGGAATTCCTTCAGGATTTTGTCTTGGGGAATTTTCTTCTGATGAAAAAATGTTTATATGTCATTTTGAAAAGGGAATTCCCAAAGTTCAGGGAATTTATCAGGCAGTAAATAAATTTACTGCAGAATGGCTTCCTGAAAGCGTAGAACTTATTAACCGGGAGCAGGATCTTGGCGATGAAGGTCTAAGACATGCAAAAATGTCGTACAGGCCGTGCGCTATGTTGGAAAAATACCTGATTTATAGAGGTGAAAAATGCACTTTGTAAGCACGAGAGATGAAAATAATAAAGTAACATTCAAAAAGGCTGTCCTTGACTGTATGCCTTCTGACGGCGGGCTTTATGTTCCTTATGACACCGGGGATTTGAGGCGCTGGATTCTGTATGCAGACGAAAACACCAGTTTTGCAAGTCTTGCAGGCGCTCTTACTTCGGCAATGATAAATGACGAGTTTAGCCCCATAATATGCGAGGCCATTGCAACCGGAGCGTTCCCTGTAAATCCTGTTCTGAGGCCGCTGGATGAAAATCTGTTTATGCTGGAACTTTACCACGGTGCTACAGGTACCTTCAAGGATTTTGGCGTTTCCTACCTTGCGTCGGCACTGGAAACAATACTCAGAATGGACGGCGAAAAGGCAATACTTCTTGACGCAACAGCCGGTGAACTCGGTGCGTGTATGGCTGCGGCTCTTCGCGGAAAAAAGCTTGTAAAGTCGGTGCTTTTGTGTCCCAAAGGCAGGCTGCGCGGAATGGACGAAGCCGATTTTGTCTGGAACGGCGGAAACATTTATCCTGTTGAAGTAGACGGAAGTGAAGAGGACTGCCACAATCTTGTACGCAGAATCTTTGCAGACAGAAGCCTTGTAGAAAAGTATCATCTTACGGTGGCAAATACTGCAAATATAGGACGTCTTCTTCCGCAGGCATTCTTTTATACATTTGCATTTTCGCGCTTAAAGAAAATAGTAAGCGGCGATATTTTTTATGCCCTTTCAGCAGGAAATTATGGTAATCTTGTTTCAGGCCTTTACGGATGGAAAATGGCGCTCCCCGTAAACGGATTCGTTGTTCCTTCCACTGCAAATCTGCGGCTTGATGCACAGGGGGCATGCATGGTTTTGGACAGCATGGTTCCGCTCAGCAAGAGAACGCCGGCAGATCCTGCAGACCCGTCAAATATAGAGCGTCTGGAACAGATTTTTAATGCCAATTCCCTTATGTTAAGAAGTTTTGTATTCCCGGCTCCGGTAAGTGAAGAAGAAAAGATAGCAGCCTGCAAGGAACTGTTTATAAAGTACAAAGTTTATGCAGACAGCGATACTGCCAGTGCCTATGCTGCGGCAAAAAAACGTGGCGATGTTGTATGCGGTGAAGATGGAACGGTTGTGCTTGTTGCCAGGGATTCCCCGTGTCTTGACTCAAAGTTCATCAGGCGCAGTATAGGGGAAGAACCGAAAGTAACAGAAAATGTATCCGGAGCATTCAGGCCTGTTTCGCTTACAAGACCTGCTATTGCTCCGGATGATATTGATTCCCTTGTTTCAGTGCTTAATTCTTTGAATCTTTTGAGGATTTTTTAGAAGCAAGTGCTGAACCAGCTGATTTTGTTTTACCGGCCGCCTTTGTTTTTGCAGGGGAGGCCTTTTTTGTGGTAACTTTGGCAACTTTCTTTGGTTTGACCGACTCTACAAAATTTTCGCACTTGTATTCTGATTTTTTAAGTGCTGCGCTAAGGGTTCTGTAAAGACGGAACATCTGTTCCCTTAAGATTTTTGCGCTTGCTGTTATAAGAACTGTTGTTCCGTACCAGAGCGTTTCTTCCATTCTCTCTTTGTTGAACCATTTTGTTCCGCCAAATTCATTTGCTCCTGAAAGAAGACCTGAATGTTCAGATAAGGCAAGAAGTTTTGCTGTTTCGTACGTTGACTTTACAAATCCCGATGCAGCGAAGTTCATGTCCCTTATTCCTGTAAAAGTAAAGATTCGCTCGAGAATATTTGAGGCATAATTTTCATCAGTGCCGGTTTTTGAAAGAATCTCTGCGAGTTTTCTTGTGTATCCCCATTTAAGGCAGTTTTCATTTCCGGCGCTCAGAACAGCAGCACTTGCAACAATTATTGCAGGTGCATCCTTGTACAGGTTAAGGCCTTCTTTTATAAGATCTGCGAATGCTGTATTTGCTTCTGTTGTTTTGTCAGAAGCCTTGTCTTTTGCAACAGGTTTTACTGCCTTTGCAAGGAATTCGACCTGTTTGCAGAAAGCGTCAAATCTTTGTTCCGCAGTTGTTTCTGTAATCTTTGCGGTTTTTCTGGTCTTTTTCTGTGTGGCTGCCGTGTCATCTGCAGAAATTTCCTTTGATGCAAATTCTGCTTCAAGGGTGTAGTATTCAAGGGCTGCTTCTTTTACTGCCTCACAGACAGTTTTTGCAGTTGCCTTCTTCTTTTTCTTTGAGCCGTCTTCGGTGTCACTTGCAAATATTTCCCTGAGGGCGCCAATGAATTCCGCCGTAAGGAATTTTTTAAGAGAAGCATAAAGTTCCTTGTAGCGGTATTCAAGCCATGCAGCGTCAAGATCCTTTGTTCCGCTTCCGTTGAGAAGTTCGTTGAGTTTTGCGTATTTTCCGTCTGCTGAGTCTTCTACCTGCTGAACGTCAAGGTAAACCTGGTATTCAAATCCGTTAAGGCCTACAAACATTCCGCCGTTTATGATGTCATCGCTTTTTCTTACATACCAGAGGCCTGCCTTGTGTTCCCTGAAGATACAGAAGTGGTTTTGTCCGTAAGTAAGTCCCATTGCTTCTGAAAGGGATTTTGACTCTGTTCTTACATCACTTTCTCCGGGACCTGTTTTTACCGCATATTCGCAGGACTGTTTTATCCAGCCGCTTGCGCTTTCGTATTTGTTGTTATAGAACACGATTGTGCGCTCGTTACCTACGCTGTTTGAATAGGCAAAAATATTTTCGTTGACGCTTCCGTTGTTCCACACGTCGTAGAAAAGGAAGTTTTCTATCTGTGCAAAAAGGTATCTCTTGTGAAGGAGCGGGAATATGTCATGGCGGTGGCGTTGCATGAGCCCTTCATCTGGCTGTTCGTCTTTGTAGGCCCTGGTATATTCCATTCCGTATTTTTCTTCAAAGCCTTCGAGCTGTCCGTGGCCGAACATCGGAAGACCAGGCATGGTTATCATAAGCGTACATACGCCAAAATATTTGTCCCCTCGTCCAAACTGGGCAACTGCAGTTTCTTCGTCCGGATTGTTCATGAAGTTTACGAATCTTTTGAGAATCTGAGGGTCGAACTTTATTGTGTTCTTTATTGTGTCGCGGTACTTCTGGTTTTCTTCTTTTTTGAGCATATTCATGAATGCACTGTTGTATACGCGGTGCATGCCCAGTGTTCTTGTAAAGTAACCTTCCATCATCCAGAAAGCCTCTGCAAGAAGAAGAGTGTCCGGCATTTCGGCGGCGCAGCGGTCTACAACTTCGCGCCAGAATTCGTTCGGTATGCGTGCTTCGAATTCCTGCGAAGAAAGTGCGTAACGGCTGCGGCTGGCAATGTCTCCTCCGTGTCCGGGTTCGGGATACCAGAGGCGGCGTATGTGCTTTTTGGCAAGAACCATGGCTGCGTCAAATCTGATAATCGGGAAGTTTCTTGCAACTTTAAGAATCTGCTGCATTACCGCTTCACGGGCTTCGGGATTCAGGAAGTCAATCTGGGCTGTGTCATTCCACGGCATTCCGGTTCCGTCGTTACCGTGGTAAATGTATGTAACGTCGCCTGTCTGGTTATCTACTCTCTTGAAGCAGACTGCGCAGTCACTTTTTGAATAGTAGTGGTCTTCAAGGTAAATTGAAACGCGACTATCCTGACTTAAGTTTTCTCCGTTGAACGTATAACCGGGGAACGGGCATTCCTTTGTTGTTATAAACAGATCGGGATGTTCTATGACCCATTTTCCGTCCATTCCGGTGTGGTTTGGTACCATGTCGCTTGCGAGTCTTATTCCGCGAACCCAGCATCTGTAGCGCAGATTTTCAAGTGCAGGCCATCCGCCAAGGTTTGAAGCAATTTCGTAGTCCAAAAGACTGTATGCAGAAGCCGCCGCTTCGGGGTTTCCGTTAATCTGCTTTATTCTTTTGCTGGCATAACTTCTTTCCCAAAGACCAATGAGCCAAAGTCCCGTAAAGCCTTCGTCCCTGAGTGCGTCCAGTTCTTCGTCAGGAATCTGGTCCAGACGGTTAATGTCGCGGTTGTATTTCTTTGAAAGCTGGTAGAGCCAGACAAGAACCGTTTTTGCCATGAGAACGACCTTTGGCATCCATTCGCGGTCGGGGCTGAACCTTTCGTATTCCTTCATGAGATTGTCGTAGGAATAAGGCGCCATGTCAGGGGAACCGCCGTTTGTCGGGTGCCAGGCAGCCTTTTCTTCTTCGCTGATAGTATCCATTCCGGCAAGAAGAAGTTTTATGAGCCATTCGCCAAGAAGTGCAGTCCAGTGTGTGCGTATATAGTCGAGCTGTCCTTTAAGAGAAGTAGGGGAAGCAACAACAGGTTCCTTAAGCATGGAAATAAGATCATTGTTTTTGGGACCGAACACCGGCTGTGTAAGAAAGAAAGCTTTAATCTGATTCCATGTCTTTATATAATCTGCATTCTTTGAAAGTTCAGTGTCATCAAAAAGAATCTGGAACGGGTGGAATGCGGGGTTTTCGTTTGCAAGATGAAGAAGCACCAGTTCTTCAAGAACCTGCTCGCGGTTGGTGCGCGGCTTTTTAGTTCCTTCGTCCATGCATGTCTGTGACAGATAGTCCTGTGCAGTAATTTCATTGCGGTAAACTGCAACTGGCGGAAACTGTTCCATGAATTCAAGAAGAAGGTCGTTTACTTTTTCTGATCCAAAATAAGTGTCCAGATCTTCAAGAAGATTTTTGAATGAATCGGGTGCCTTGTCCCTTCTGAAAATCATGCATACGTAATGGAAAATTTCATCAATTAGACCCATTGCGTTAAGACTTCCTGCGGAAACTTTTTTCTGCGGTTCGCCGTTTTTGTCAAACAGACTGTTCAGTTTGGTCTGGAATTCCTGTACAGCCTTTAAGTTGGCGAAAATAACGTTTCCAGAAGATGAAAACATTGATTCAGAAAATGCACATTCCTTTCGTACCTTGCGGCTTATGTGGAATTCATTGTAGGATTTGTTCATTGGTTTCCTCCGTTTTTTTCATTATCATGTATTTTTACAATTTCATTGATTTTATTGAGAAGAGCCTGATTCTGTTTAAGTTCTTCTATTGTACAAGGAATTCTGTATGTCCAGTTGAATTCGTTTACCGAACCTGGAACATTTATGCGCTCGTCCTGTGTATTTTCGAGATAATATTTGTGGTCAAGATACAGAAAGTCCTGCAGCGGATTGATTAACCAGCGGCTGTTGCAAAGGGCAGCCGTTTTGAGCGCAAATTCCGCAATTCCGGGGGTAAAGACTGAACGTACAGACGGCGGCTCCGGGCATTTTGCTGCATTTACAAAAGCCTGTACTGAATTTTTTTCATCATTCCACCACTGGCGTATTGTAGAACTGTCATGGACTGATGTTGTAGCCACGCTCTGTTCGGGGTATTCTTCAAACGGAATATAAGGTTGTCCGTCCCAATTCCATCTGCGTGTCCATCTTATTACTTTAAGCGAAAGAATGTTTAGCCGGGAAAGAACTTCGGGCATGCATGAAAGGCTTACACCAAGATCTTCTGCGCAGGCTGTCATTTCTGAAGCTTTTGTAATGGGGGTCAGGACAGAAAGTGCCTGGTTTTTCCAAAGTTCATCTTCGTTTTTCTGAAGGTCTGCAAAAAGTGAGTGCAGCCTGTTTTTTTCATCATCAGAAAGGGAGAGCCAGGCCGTTGAATTTTCGTATGTGTAAACCGGAACAAATTCATCTTCCTTAAGCTGAATAAGCGCACGATCGTTCCATTTACGGCCAAGAACTTTTTTTACCGACGAATTTTTTGCATTGTCGGAACAGAATTCGGTTCCGTATATTTTTTTGTCACCGTCAATTTCTTTTTTGAACAGCCATAGCTCTTCGTTCCCGAGTCTGTCGCAAAGTTTTGAAAGAAAACTTACGGCTTCGTCATAATTCCAGGTAATGTCCTGAATGAGCCCTGTAGGAATGTGCGGCTGGGAAAGCCATCTTATGCGCGCGTCATCAAAGCCAAGCGAATTAAGTGTCTGTCTTGAAACGGTTGCGCAGGGGGAAGTATGTCCCAGATATGCAGTAGTGTTTTTTTCACTTGTTACCCATATTCTGAAAAAACCCAGAATGTGGTCTATTCTGAATGCATCATAATACTGTGCAGCAGTCTTTATGCGCTGTGTCCACCAGGAATAATTGTCTTTTGCGATATTATCCCAGTTGTAGCTTGGGAATCCCCAGTTCTGTCCCATTGGATTGTCGCCGTCGGGAGGGGAACCGGCCCTTAGTTCCTGGTTAAAGTATTGCGGACAGGACCAGCAGTCGGCACTGTCTTCGTTCATAAGAATGGGAATGTCTCCTTTAAGGGTAATTCCCTTTTCGCGCAGGTATTCTGCCGCTTCTGAAAACTGTTGTGCAGCTCTCATCTGGCACCATACAAAAAAGTTGTGGCTTGACTTTAGAACACGGTTGTTCCAGCGCAGGTTTATCTGTTCTTCTGTCATGTGTGCAAGCGAATCTTCCCATGATTTCCATGAAGCCTGCATTGCAGAGTCTTTGAGATTTTTGAACACGGCGTATGCAACAACCCACGGATTTTTTTTTGCAAAATCTTCTGTCTGAAGCCGGACTGTTTCGTATTCGCTTATCTTTGACGCGGAAGAAATCTTTTTTTCTATGAAGTTGTACAGAAGGTGAAGAATATTGATTTTTGCAGAAGAAACTGCGTTGTAGTCAAAACGGGGTGAATATTTGAATTCTTTCTGGAATTTTCTGTATGCTGCGGCAAAGGTTCTGTCGTTTTTGAATGCAGCTTCAAATTCGGGAAGGGCTTCGAGCCTTATGTAAAGCGGGTGAAGGGCAAATGCCGAAAGTCCGCTGTACGGTGAAGAATGTGTTCCCGTGTCGTTTACGGGAAGAATCTGAATTACGCTTAGTCCTGACAGAACACAAAAATCTGCGAGCTGCTTAAGCGCCAAAAAATCACCTGCAGCTGGGCATTCCTTTGTAAAAAGGGCTGCAAGTGGAACAACAACACCAGTCTTTTTCTTCATAAATATACCTGCTTTTATATAACAAGTATATCATATCGCGCCCCATTTACCAGTTATTTTTTATTTAAATTTTAAAAAACAGCGTATATAACAAAAGTATTCATATTTAGGCTAGAAATCCGTTCTTCCAGTGCCAGACAGGGGTGGCAAGCGCATTGCTGAACGGCTGGGTACGGTTAAAGTCAGGCAGCCAGCTTGTGTCGTCACTTAAATCCTGATAGAAAAGATATTCGAATTCGTATTCGTCAATCATTTTTCTTAAATGACTGTCTTCTTCTTTGTTGACAAGCCTGTTTTGAAACGAAAGAAGCGATTTGTTCCGCTCACAGAGGCTGACTTTATCTTCTGAAAAAGGAACAGGCGTATACTGCGACATAAGTGAAATGCAGGCGCGTCCGTCAGCGTGGGTCTTGAGCCAGTCAAGGGTAAGTTTTGTGTCGCCCTCTCTTCCCGGAAGAAAAAGATGTCGTATGATTACGCCCGAAAGCATTTTTTCCTTTGAGACACCGTTTTTATTTTCTTCTATTATGTTAAGGGCTGAATTTTCTATCATCCACCGTACAGCGCGCTTTGCAACCTGCGGATAGTCCGAGGCTTTGAAAAGTTCGCTGCTCATCATCGGGTTAAGAGTCTTAAGGTCCGGCAGCCATATATCAACAAGCCCTTTGAGAAGTTCCAGCGATTCAACCGACTCGTATGAACTTGAATTCCATGCAACAGGAATTTTAAGTCCCGAAACTTTTGCCGCCTCTATAAAATCGGCTATAAGCGGAATATGATGGCTTCCTGTAACAAGGTTTATGTTTTCTGCGCCCTTGTCCTGGAGTTTAAGGCATATTGAAACAAAGTCGTCTTTGCTTACAGCCTTTCCCATTCCGTGCTGGCTTATCTGGTAATTTTGGCAAAAAGCGCATCTTAGTGTACAGCCTGTAAAAAATATTGTTCCGCTGCCGCCGTGAACGGTAATAAGGGGTTCTTCGCCAAAGTGCAGGCAGGCAACAGCAATTTTGAGTTCCCGGGTTTCACCGCAGAAACCTGTTTTGCCTTTAGAACGTGCAGATCCGCATTTTCTGGGGCACTGTTCGCAGCGGCTGTAAAAAAGGCCGGGTTCTTCGGTCATCAGAAAACCTGCCTGTCTACAAAAATCATCATCAGTGAGTTAAGAACGTCAATCGGAATATCTTCGGCTTCCATGTTTACAATCTGGCAGAGTTCCTTTAAGTCTTTGTCTGAAAGAGCATTGATCTGCTGGCCGTCATTGTCCAGAAGTGACTGCATAGCCGCGAGTGTATCAAGATTTTCTGATGTAGGAAGAGATTCCTGATCTGCGCTGCCAAGAATGTATGTATCCATCCAGTACTGTGCAAAAGCTGCTGCCAGCTGTTCAAAAGTTCTATTGTTGCGAATAAAAAGGTCACAAATCTGCTCGCAAACGGCTGTTCCGCTGTATTTACCGGGGTGTTCGGCCCTGTAATGCTTTTTTATTTTTTCTGCATCTGAAAGGAATTTCTGAATGTTGTCCATGTTTTTTAATATATAGAAGATAATGTAAAATTACAATTAAATTTGTCAAAAATATCTTTTTTTCCTTGACAAATTTATCGACTAAACATAAGATAGAAACTATGGACTTAAGAACAGTATTAACACCTGACACAGTAGATCTTCATCTTAAAGGATCTACAAAAGAAGAGATTATTGACGAACTCCTCGAAATCCTTGTAAAGGCTGGAAAGGTAACAGATAAATCTGCTGCAAAGGAATGTGTGCTTGACCGTGAGCGCAAAATGTCTACCGGAATGAAGCACGGAATTGCAATTCCACACGGAAAAACAGACACAGTATCTGATTTGGTTGCATGTATCGGTATTTCTGACAAGCCTGTTGATTTTGACAGTCTGGATCAGGAACCCTGCCGTATATTTATTATGACACTTTCTCCGGTAAACAAAACTGGACCCCATCTTCAGTTCCTTGCTGAAGTGAGCCTTTTGTTCAAGTCCGCCGACAAGCGTGCACAGATTTTGAACACTCAGGACAAAGCAGAAGTCATTAAGATTTTGACAGAATAGTTTTGTAGATTGAGTTGGCAAAGCTCCTGACCTGACTGGCGGGAGCTTTTTTTGTTAGAGGTTGATTTTATGAAATTTGAAGCCAAATTCAAGGCTGAAAAAAACAAACTTTATACTCTGGACGGAACTCCGGTTGCCGCAGAGGGCTGCAGAATAATTACGGCTCGTCCCGGTGCTGCACTTGACTTGAATGACGGTGAGTTTGCCGGCCTTTGCGTAAACTGGAATGATGCAGGCAGGGACGAAGACAGCTACAATGAAGAATTTCTTGCCGGATTGCGTGACCAGCTTAAGGAACTTGAGGAACGGCATATTTTTGTATTTATTATTCCTGTGGCGGGCAGTAATGAGCCGGGATCGGCTGAGGAGGATGCGTTTATTGCGTCTTTCAAGCACTGCGCCCGCCGTATAAAAGACTGCGAGTGTGTTGCAGGATTTGCCGTTCCGGAGTGTGTAAATGCCGCCTGCTTTATTTCCGAACTGAGTGCAAAGCACGGACATTATATTTTCTTTTCAAAGAGTGATGCTCTGCTTGCTGACGGTGGCATTGTGCGTTACTAGACGGTATTATTCTGGTAAAATAAAAAAGGCCGGCCGTTCCGAATTGAACAGCCGGCCTTTTTATTTTTATACCCGCAGGTTTATTTTTTGAGCATCTGTGTTACTTTTTCAAGTCTTGCAAGAGCTTTTGCTTCTGCTTCGTCTGCATTCTTACGGAGCTTGTCTGTTACTGTATTGATATTGTTTACCATATAGACAGGCTGCAGTGTTGCATCAAGACAGTCGCGCCAGAGAGAACTTTCGGGGTCTACAATATTGCGCTTGAGGGTTGCCATTGAGATTGGAATGTGTACGTATTTGTCATGAACAAGGCCAATAACAATCTTTGTCTTTCCGGCCATTGCTGCATGTACGGCGTTGTTTCCAAGACGTTCGCAGTAAATTGAATCATTGGCTGTAGTAACAGCAGCGCGTACTTCGTATCCAGGATCAATATACTTGAGGTTGATGTGAATCTTCTTTGAAGCGAAATATTCAGTGATTCTGTCGCGAAGATAAATTCCGATGTCTGCAAGCTTTTTGTTTCCTGAAGCATCGGTCTGGTTTGTAGAAGTAAGAAGTTCCTGTCCTGCACCTTCTGCTACAACAATTACTGCATGATGGCGCTTTATAAGGCGCTGTTCAAGGTGTGCAAGAAGACCATTCGGTCCGTCCATATCGAACGGCACTTCAGGAATAAGACAGAAGTTTGTTTCGTGGCTGGCAAGGGCTGTTGCAGTTGCGATAAAGCCTGACTCGCGTCCCATGAGTTTTACAAGACCGATTCCGTTTATCTGGGAATGTGCTTCCATGTGGATTGAATTAACAGCCTGTGTTGCCTTTTGTACAGCTGTTTCAAAACCGAATGAACGGTCAATGAATTCAAGGTCATTGTCAACAGTCTTTGGAATTCCGACTACGGAAATTTTGAGCCCGCGCTTGTCTATCTCGTTTGCAATGTCGAGTGCACCGCGCTGGGTTCCGTCACCGCCGATGATGAACATCATGTTTATTCCGAGACGTTCGATTGAGTCAACAATGTCATTTACACGGTCTCCGCCGCCTCTTGATGTTCCGAGGAAGGAACCGCCGATTTTGTGTATTGTATCTACATTGTCGGGGTTAAGGTCTATTGTTTCATAGCCCTGTTCGGTAAAGAAACCTTTGTACCCGAACTGGATTCCGCGTATTCTGCGCACACCGTAACGGTTCCACAGGCAGCGGACTACGGCTCTGATTACATCATTGAGTCCCGGGCACAAACCGCCGCAGGTACAGATTCCGGCTGTGACATGGGCAGGATTAAAGTAAATGTACTCACGAGGACCGGCTTTTTCGAGATTGTTGGCCTTTGCGTCTTCTGCATCATCATTATCTTTGAAAACATTTACCTGTCTGCGTACAAAGGAACTGTCCTTTACGTAAGCTGCACGGAATGTACCATGGTCGAGGGAAAGTTCAATAGGTGATTTTACCTTGCATTCCCCAAGATTTTCTACTGTGAAGTCATATTTCATGGTGCTCATAATAACCCCTGAATTGAAAAAGTGACGCGTGTAAAATGACGCTATTATTAGAATATCTTTAAATTTCAAAAAATTCAATAGATATCTTGTAATAATTGGCTTTAGAGGAAGTTAAAAAATTTTGCAAATGCGCTTTTATTTGCTATACTTTAAGCATGAATAAATTCAGAACTTTAATTGCCGCGGTGGTTGTTTCGCTGACTGCCGCTTTTATGTTTACCGGATGCGGATACAACGGACTTGTTGAGCAGCGTGAGGCTGTTGATGCGCAGTGGGCCAATGTAGAAAACCAGTACCAGAAGAGAAACGATCTTGTTCCGAATTTGGTTGCAACTGTAAAAGGATATGCTTCCCATGAAGAGGGCGTATTTACTTCCATTGCAGAATCAAGAAGCAAACTTGGCGGAACTGTTGCGCTGGACAGTTCTATAACAGAGGATCCTGAACGCATGGCTCAGTTCCAGAGTGCGCAGAATCAGCTTGGGGCAAGCCTTTCAAGACTTCTTTCTTTGACTGAAGCCTACCCCGAACTCAAGGCAAATGAAAATTTCAAGGATCTGCAGAGTCAGCTTGAAGGAATTGAAAACCGTATTTCTACAGAGCGCAAACGCTATAATGACAGTGTGCGCTCTTACAATACGGCAATTTCAAAATTCCCCGGAATGATTACTGCAAAAATGTTCGGATTCAAGGCAAAGGCTTATTTCAAGGCCGATGAAAGTGCTTCAAAAGCACCGGTTGTTTCTTTCTGAGCGGCCTATGAGAAGCGGAAACGTTGTTAAAAAACTGGGGCTTTCCGGACATGATTTTGAAGAAATAAAGGCTGCCGTCAGGGAAGCAGAGTCGCGTACTTCGGGCGAAATTGTGCTTGCCGTGGCTTCGGAAAGTTCGTCCTATGCATTTTGGGAACTGATTGCATCTATTCTTACGGCTGGAGTAATGTTTTTGTGTCTTCTTCCTGCATCCTCGCAGATTTATAAGTGGATGTCCGGTTTTTTTTGGGATGTAAAACCGTGGTATCTTCTTGTATTTTATGCAGCGGCTTGCGGTATTGTCGTTTTTGCACTTTATTTCCTATATAATATTCCTGCTTTGGACTCGCTTGTGATTCCGTATGCGGCAAAAAACAAGGCTGTTACAGACAGGGCTTTCAGGTATTTTTCTGAAAGCGGTGTCTACTGTACAGAGAACCATTCGGGAATACTGATTTTTGTTTCTTATCTTGAAAGGCAGGTCAGAATAATTGCAGACAAGGGAATAAGCGTAAAGATTTCGCAGGATTTGTGGAATCTTGTAGCAGATGAACTTACTGACTGTATCGCCGCCGGCCGTGTAAAAGACGGGTTTCTTGGTGCGGTAAAAAAATGCGGGGAACTTCTTGCAGACAATTTTCCGGCTCAAAATGAAAATCCCGATGAACTTTCTGATGGTCTTGCAATTCTGGAGGACGAAAAATGGGTATAATTGCACCTGAACGCAAAACTGCAAAAAGTTCAAATACACCGGGCTTCGTCATAATGCTGCTCTTCGTTGTCGGAATTCCGCTTCTGGCAATTCACGGGGTAATGTCTTCTTCAAAGAAAGATGTTTCAGAAAAGAGAGCTGCGGTTGAAAAAACTGTTCCTGCGGTTTCGTACAGCTATGAAGATACGGCGGCTGCATTTGAGACACAGAATTTTTCGCGCAGTTATTTAAAGGACAAAAACGGGCTTTACGAACTTACCGGTCCTGTTGTGGATGCGGCAAACCTTTTGTCTGACTCTGAGTACAACAGTTTGAGCGCTTTTCTTTCAAAGTTAAGCCGCGATACTGGCGTTCAGATTGCTGTTCTTACTGTTCCCGATATGGGCGGAAGTGACATTGAGTCTTTCAGTATGGAGCATGCAGAAAAATGGAAACTCGGACAGAAAGGAAAGGATAACGGTGCTCTTCTGACTGTTGCCATGGATGAACATGCTGTGCGTATAGAAACCGGCTACGGAACCGAAGCGTCTCTTACCGATGCAAAAAGTTCGCGGCTTATAAGAAACGTGGTTGTTCCGGCTTTCAAAAAAGGAAACTATTCTGAGGGAATAATTGAATGTGCACGGAGCATGGCTGGAATAATTACTTCTGACCCCGAACTTGTTTCTGCGGCTGTTTCAAAAGATTCGTCTTCAGATGAACATTCTGAAATGCCTGTTCCTGTTCTTTTGTTTATGATTGTGTTCTTTGGAATTTATATTTCGCTTTTTGTTTATGCCGTTACGCGTTCAAAAAGAAGAAGACGCGGTCATTTTACGGTTATCCCACCTTTTGTGCCCCCTGTATTCAGGTCGGGAAACCGTGGCGGTTTTAGCGGCGGATTCAGCGGCGGTCACGGAAGATTTTCCGGCGGTGGCGGTGGATTCGGCGGCGGCGGTTCGAGCGGAAGCTGGTAGTTTTGCAATGAGGGGAATTTGACGGCGGTCACTCACAATCTGTTCCGTACTTGAGAATTCCCCCGATTTGCGGTATTCTGTAAAAATGGCATATGAAGTTACAGCGACCAGAAGAAGGCCGCAAAATTTTGAAAGTCTTGTCGGACAGGAATTTGTAGCAGAAACGCTTAAGAATTCAATTCAGTCCGGAAAAATTGCACATGCATATCTTTTCTCGGGACCAAGAGGTTGTGGAAAAACTTCTACCGCGCGTATTCTTGCCCGTGCGCTCAACTGCGAAAAGGGACCTACGGCAAGTCCGTGCGGACAGTGTCCGGCATGTCGTGAAATTGCAGCCGGTTCTTCCCTTGATGTTATAGAAATTGACGGTGCTTCGAATACCAGTGTAAACGACATAAGGCAGATTAAGGACGAGGTTCTTTTTCCGCCGAATTCATGCCGCTACAAGATTTATATAATTGACGAAGTTCATATGCTTTCTACAAGCGCCTTCAATGCACTTCTTAAAACAATTGAAGAGCCACCGCCATACGTTATTTTTATTTTTGCTACAACTGAACTTCAGAAAGTTCCCGCGACAATAAAATCACGCTGCCAGCAGTTTAACTTCAGGCTTGTTCCTGTAGAAAAAGTCAAGGAACAGCTTGCAGCCGCTGCTTCTGAAGCCGGAATTAAAGCTGATGACGAAGCTTTGTACTGGATTGCACGTGAAGCAACAGGAAGTATGCGCGACTCGTATACTCTTTTTGACCAGGTTGCGGCATTCAGCGACGGCGAAATTACTTATGAAAAGATACGCGACAAACTGGGGCTTGTTGGCGTTGACCGTCTTAACGAACTTTTTTCTCTTTGTGTAGATTCAAATTCAACTGATGCGCTTTTAAAGCTTGATGAATATCTTCAAAACGGAGTGAGCATTGAGCAGCTTATTTCCAACTGCACTGATTACCTCAGGAGTCTTCTGCTTATAAAGAGCGGCGTAAAAAAAGAGTCTCTTTTGGGGCAGTCCGCCGAGAGATATTCTGAAAAAGTTATTTCTGCGTGGAACAGTGTTCAGATGGAGCGCGCACTCGGAATTTTTCTTCAGTTATACCGCGATATAAGGTATTCGCTGAGTCCTCGTTACGAATTTGAACTGGCAGTGAGCAGACTCTGCTGGCTTAAGGATTATGTTTCTGCGGTCGAAGTAAAAAAAGCGGTGGACGCGGTTAAACCTTTGCTTATGAGAACAGCGGCTCCTTCTGCTGCTGTACGTAAAGCGGAGCCGGCGCAGTCCCAGACTGTGCGTCCTGTTTCTGCCGCGAAAATGCCCGGTGGAATGCCGACGTTCAGCGCTTTGGATGAAGAATCTGACGAAAGCGGGACGACCGGTGAAAGTGAAGGCCCTTTTGATATAGGCGGAGCTGAACCGCCTGAAACAAATTCAGCCCGCGGTTCTTCGTGGTCCAATATTTCTGACAGTGAAGCCTTTGTTTCTGATGAAGCCGCTCCCGAAGATATGCCGCCTGTTTCTGAAGAGACTGTGCACGCGTCCGGAATTGATGCTTCAAGTGTGGAAAAGCTTCGTGAAACTTTGATTTCAGATCTGTCGGTTACGGACGGAATGCTTGCGAGTAATCTGATGCAGACGATGGACTGGAAACTTGAAGGAGATGAAGTAAGCGCCGTTACCGAAAACAAATTCGAGCATATGCAGATAATGCAGTCGGCGGCAAAAATTGCAGACTGTATTTCACAGGCATACGGAAGGCGCATTTCGTTCAAGATTTTATACCGTGAAAAAAGCGTGCAGAATTCCGTGGGAAAACTTCCTGAAGAAGTCGAAATTCTGCGTGATGTTTTTAAAGGCTCTATAATTGGCGGGGCATGATTTTAGTTACAGGAGATTTATATGAATCCGTTTGAGATGATGAAAAATCTGGCAGGAATGCAGACTCAGCTTAAAAATGCGCAGGAACAGCTTTCAAATATAACTGCTACCGGTTCTTCGGGCGGTAATATGGTTGTTGTTACACTTAACGGAAAATTTGAACTTGTTGGTATTAAGCTTGATCCTATCTGTGTGGATAACCGCGATATTCCGATGCTTCAGGATCTTATACTCAGCGCTTTTCATGATGCAAGCCAAAAAATTCAGGAACAGATTAAATCTTCCCTTGGACCAATGCTTGCCGGAATGAACATGTAAGGGATTTCAAATTGAACGCTCTTGATGAAATAACTGAAAGTTTTTCGAGACTTCCTGGAATAGGAAAAAAATCTGCAGCCAGAATTTCAAATTACCTTTTGCGCACCGATGCTCTTTTTATGGAGCGTTTTTCACAGCAGATTGCGAATCTTCAGAAAAGAATCAGGCCGTGTTCTGTCTGCGGTTCATGGACAGAAAATGATCCCTGCCCAATCTGTTGTGACAGTACAAGAGACAGATCTGTCGTTTGTGTCGTAGAGCAGCCCCAGGATGTAGCAACAATTGAATCTTCGCATGAGTTTCACGGTCTGTTCCATGTTCTTGGCGGTGTAATTGCACCTCTTGAAGGAATTGGTCCTGACCAGTTGAGTATTCCGAGGCTTTGTGAACGCGTTAAGTCTGAGGGAATAAAAGAAGTAATTATTGCAACGAATCCGACTGTTGAAGGTGATACGACTGCCCTTTACATTCAGCAGATTCTCAAGGACAGCGGTGTGAGTATAACAAGACTGGCCAGCGGGCTTCCTGTTGGCGGTGACCTTGAGTATGCTGACAAACTCACGCTGGCAAGAAGTTTCCGTGGCCGTTCAAGTTTTTAATAGACCATGTATTTTCCGCTTAGAATAAGAAGGGAAAGAAGGTACTGCGTGTTGTCGTAATAGCGGTGCTTTCCGTTTCTGAGCGGCGTGTTCCAGAATCTTTCTACTGCGGCTCTGGCTTTTTCACGCATTTCGTTTTCTATTGGAGTTCTTCTTCTTTCAAGAACAATTGCTGCCTGGGCTATTGCCGAACAGAGCGCGACAGGGTGGCGTGAATGTCGTCTTCTTGGTGTTCCGTCGATTTTGTAGTCCATAAAGTCTGAAACCTGTTTTTTGTCAAAGAAATTGATCAGGTTTCTGGCTATTGTTTCAAAGTCGGGGCTGTCACCAAACCAAAGTGTATACAGGCTTATGTTTGAAGCAACAATGTAACTGTGTGTGAAATAAGAGCCGTGGTTCTTGAGAGGTGCGGGCATTCCGTTGTACTTAACGTATTCAGGTGACATTCCTGTTTTTTTGTTGCAGCATCTTACAATGAATTCCCTGCTGGCGGCTGCGGCTGTGCTCCAGAAATCTGCATCGGCGGTATCTGCAAACATGGCGAACAGTTCGTAAAGATGCGGCATGTTGTAGGAAATATCGCTTAAATCTTCATCGATTTTGTTTTTGATAAGAAAATTTTCTTTGTTCCAAAGCGGTTTTTTCGAGTGGATCACGTTATGAAGTATTTCAAGTGCCTGCTTTTCGTAGTCAAAAATTCCGTCTTTGCTGCCCCATCTGTGTGCCGCAAAAAGCAGTGCAGCGGCTATTGTTTCTTCGCCATCGGGGCGTGGGTTTTTGTATTTTTCTGTTCCGTCGGTATGGCATGCAAATCTGAAGTATCCCTTGAGTTCACCTTCAGAAATATACATGTAAGTGCGTGTCCATTTCCAGAGACGGTCAAATATCTGCTGTTTGTCCATCTGTACGCACATCATCATTCCAAAACCCATGGATTCTGTTCTTACGTCGTCAAAAAGAGTTTCGTAAATGTATCCTGTTTCATCAGCGGCCTCAAAGTAAATGCGCTGCGCTTTGTTGCCTTCAAAAAGTGTTTTCCATGTCTGTTCAATGCGTTCGTCAATCTGAGCGGCTGAATAACCGTATTCTTCCAATAGATTCATATTTTTTATACTCCTCCTAACTTTAAAAAATCCTTAAAACAGTCTTTATTATAATACGGTTTGTTGTTTTCTGCAACTTTTTTGAGGAAAAGGGCTATCGTATTGACATAAGTGAGGATTTTCGTTAACTTATATTTCCTTATGGTTAACGAGAGCCTGTCTACAAAAAATAAAGTTCTTGATATCCTCAGAAATTCCTCAGAGTATGTTTCAGGCGAGCTGCTTTCACAGAAAACGGGTGTATCCAGGGTTTCTGTCTGGAAAGCGGTCCAGGTTCTGCAGAATGCCGGGTACGGAATTGTTTCTGACCGCAACGGATATTTTTTGCAGCAGGATCTTAAGGACAGTCTTTTTCCGTGGGAATTTGGAATCAGTGAAGGTGCCTTTACCCATTTTGTGGAAACAGAATCTACAATGCGCGAGGCAAGAAAAATAATTCTTTCGGAAGAAAAAAAAGATTTGCCAAAAATAACTGTTGTTACCGCTGACCGCCAGACAAACGGGCACGGGCATGGGGATCACGGCTGGACTACGACGAAAGGCTCCCTTGCCTGTACTCTTGCAGACAAAGTTTCTGTTTCTTCTGCAGAAGCTTTCAGAATTTCCATGTGTGCACAGATTGCCGCGGTAAATGTTTTGAAAAAAACGGGCGGCAGGAATTTTTATGCAAGATGGCCCAACGATGTATGGAGCGACTCGGGAAAGGTATGCGGAATTCTTGATGAATATCTTTCTTCGGGACAGAGATGCGAATGGGTAAATATCGGCATCGGAATAAATATGTATGCACGCCCTAAAATTCAGAATACAGACAAAGTGTTTGATTCAGAAAACGCTGCTTCCAGAAAAGATCTGCTTTCGTCTTTGTGTGCTGAATTCCTGCGTGTTGAAAAAACCGCCCTTGAAGATTCGTGTGCGCTTGAAAATCTTTGGAACAGTCTGTGCTGCGATGTAGGAAAAAAAATTATTCTTGAACAAAGTGGCGAATCGTTTACTTTTTGCGGAGTGAACGCATACGGATGGGCTGTTCTTGAAAGTGTTGACGGCGGAACAAAAAAAATCATTCCCCCGGGAGTGAATGTTTTTAAAAAATAAATGAATTTATTATGCGAGGTTTGAAATGAGTTCAAAAAAGAAATTGTCAGGAGTAATTCTTTCTGCATTGTTTGCCGCACTTATTTGTGCAGGATGTTTTATACAGATTCCGCTTCCTGGCGGAGTTCCTGTTGTGCTTCAGGATATGATGGCAATGCTTACCGGAATGCTTCTGGGACCAGTTTACGGAACTGCTGCCGTGTTTGTGTTCCTGGTTCTTGGTTCAATAGGGCTTCCTGTTTTTTCGGGCAAGGCTGGAATTTCTGTAATTCTTGCAGGACCTACAGGAGGTTTTCTTGTCGGCTATCTGTTTTCTGCTTTTGCTGCGGGAATTTTTCTTTCGCTCCTTCTGTCAAACAAAAAGGATAATTCAAATACAAAAGCGTGGCTTTTGATTACAGCCGCTGCACTTCTTGCAACAGTTGTCGTGTTTGTCTGCGGAATTATTGGCTTTATGCGTGTTACACATGCGGGAATTGCGAAAACTCTTTCTGCAGTTCTTGTTCCGTTTATTCCCGGAAACATTATTAAAATTATCGTAATGGTTCCTCTTGTAAAAAAACTGCGTCCGCTTATTTATAATTATATAGGCTGAGTCCGGGAATTGTTATGCAGACAAAAACCGCACTTGAAATAGAGCACGTTACAAAAATTTTCCCCGACGGAACAAAGGCTCTGGAAGACATAACTTTTTCTGCAGCCTGCGGGGAATTTATTCTGATTGCAGGTTCAAACGGTTCGGGCAAGAGTGTGCTTATGTCCCTGATTGCCGGACTTGACGAACCTACTTCTGGAAAAATTTTTTGCGGTAATGAAAAAGCCGGGCTTGTTTTTCAGGATGCGGACTCTCAGATTCTAGGCGAGACACCGTGGGAAGATGTCGGCTTTGGTGCAAAAAACTGCGGTCTTAAAAAAGATGCGCTTAACGAACGTGTGGCTTCTTCTTTGGCAGCGGTCGGCCTTTCAGAAAAAATGCACTGTCCTGCAAGGCTTATGTCGGGCGGTGAAAAGAGGCGTCTTGCGGTTGCCGGCATTCTTGCAATGGACCGCAGTATAATTATTTTTGACGAACCGTTTGCAAATCTTGACTGGCCGGGTGTAAGGCAGGTTTGTTCAATTTTATCAGAGTTAAAGAAAAAGAAAAAAACTGTAATTGTTCTTACACATGAAATAGAAAAAATACTTGCCCTTGCAGACAGATTTATTGTTCTTGACAAAGGACGCATACGTTTTGACGGAACTCCCAGGGAAGGACTTGAACAGCCACTTGAAAACTGGAGCATAAGAAATCCACTTGTAAATTATTCAAGCGCGGAGGATATGCTGTGGCTGTAAAATTATTTTCTTACCGAAGAGGAAATACGCTGCTTCACAGAATTCCTGCAGGAATAAAAATTCTTTTTCTTATGGGAATAAGCATTGCAGTGTTTGCAGGAAAGCATGTGAATGTTTCTGTTACCGTAATTTGCGGCGCACTTTCTTTGATGGCATTTTTTTTGTCGGGCGCAAAATTTTCTACTTTAAAATCCGTAACATTTGTTTTTGTACTCGGCGCGTTTGTAACTTTGTTTTCGGCTTTGGTTCTTCTGCCGCACGAAGGAGCAGTTGCCTTTTGTTCGTTTGCTGGCATAGATCCTGTTGGAATAAAATACGGGGCTTGGTATACCGTGCGTTTTTTTATAACTGCACTTGCAGCACAGTGTGTGTTTGAAACAACATCTGCACTTGAAATACAGAATTCTTTTGAGTGCGCACAGAATGCTGTTGCAAAAGTTTTTAAGCCTGTAAAAAAAATGAACCCCGCGCTTGTTCTTTCACTTGCAATAAATTTTATTCCGGAAGTTTTTGCAACATGGAACCGAGTGGATCTTGCAGTAAGGGCAAGAAGTGCTGCCAAAGGAAAAAACAAATTTTCTTTAAGAATACTAGGCGTAAGACTTACTGCATTTTTTCTTTGCCTTCTTGAGCGCGCGGAATCAAAACGTATGGCTGTTCTGAACCGCGGATAAGTTCATTCCGGGCAGAACATTTCAGTTGAAAAATCCCATTATAAGATTGTGTGCAACGGAACCTCGTTTTGGAATTTCGGGAAGATTGTCCCTGCTGAACCATTTAGCGTCATCAAGTTCTGATTCCTGAATTTTTATTTCACCCGACTCATAGTCAGCAAGAAATGCGAGCATGAGCTGGTCAGGAAAAGGCCACGACTGGCTTCCGGTGTATCTTATGTTTTTTATGCAGATTCCCGTTTCTTCAAGGACTTCACGTTTTACAGCCTGTTCAAGTGTTTCTCCAAGTTCAACAAAACCCGAAACACAGGCGTATGTATCGTATTTTCTGTTTTTGTTTTTTACAAGAAGCACTTCGTTTCCCTTTGAAACAAGAACAATTACTGCAGGTTCAATACGCGGAAAAAACTGTCTTTTGCAGCCGGGACAGACTTTTGCAGAAAATTCCGTGTCGTCTTCGAGTTTTTTTCCGCAGGTGGGACAGAAGCGGTGTGTTTCCCTGAGACGCAGAAGTCCGTGCGCGCGCGCGGCAAGTGTTCCCAGATAAGACGGAATACCTTTGCTTTGTTCTTCTGCAGTTTTTGTTCTCCAGAAAAAATCCCTCAGAGCAATTGATTTGCAGCCGCAGGGAAGGGGTGATTCATTTTCGAGCATAAGCGCGCTGTAGTTAAGGTCGGGTTCTGCAAACCAGTCGGATGTTGTCTGGTTGTTAAAAAATTTTCTGAGTATCTGTTCATCAGGCAGATTTTTTATGTCAAGAAAATTATTCTGGTTCTGTTCGTTGCAGATTAGTATATCGTTTCCTGAAAATACAAAATGATATTCACAAAAAAAATTGTTTGGATTACTTATTATCGGCATAATTTATTTTATCATACAAACTTAATTCGCGCCATTAAAATCGGATGAATTCAGTTAGATGAATTCAGTTTGTTGAAATTCCGGCGGTTTTGCGGTATATTTTTATGAAAATCCTGGTATTTTATCATATAACCAATAAGGAGGAAATATTTACAATGAGTAGTCTGATTGACGAGTATAAAAGTTTTTTGAATGAAGGTAAGACCGAGCGCGAATGTGTTCGTGTAATTGAAGCAGAGGCTGTAAAGAACGGATACAAAAATATTTGTGATGTAGAAAAACTTTTGCCGGGAGACAAAGTTTATGTTTCAAAATTTGGAAAGGCAGTTGCACTTTTTGAAATAGGAACATCCAGAATAGAAAACGGAATGAATATTCTTGGTGCACATATCGATTCACCCCGCCTTGACGTAAAGCAGAATCCTGTTTATGAAAAAGATTTTATTGTTTACATGAACACGCATTACTACGGCGGAATAAAAAAGTACCAGTGGCTTACAATGCCTCTTGCAATTCACGGTGTCGTGTGCAAAAAAAACGGAAGCGTTGTAAATATCTGTGTCGGTGAAAAAAGTGATGATCCTGTTTTCTGTATTTCTGATATTCTTCCGCATCTTGCACAAAAGCAGATGAAAGAAACTGCAGCAGATTTTATTCCGGGTGAAAATCTTGATGTGATTGTTGCAAGTGACTGCCCACCTTGTGAAAGTGACAAAGAAAAGTCCAAAGAAAAAAATCCTGCAAAAAAAGCCCTTCTTGCACTTCTTAAGGAAACTTACGGAATAGAAGAAAAAGATTTGAGCTCTGCCGAACTTGAAGTTGTTCCGGCAGGTGAATCAAGGGACCTTGGTTTTGACCGTTCGCTTGTTCTTGGTTACGGACAGGATGACCGCTCCTGTGCATTTACTTCTGTTAAGGCAATGTTTGAAACACGCGCGTCTGTGCGTACAAACTGTTGTGTATGTGTAGACAAAGAAGAAATAGGAAGTGTAGGAGCAACCGGTATGGGAAGCCACTTTCTTGAAAATGCCGTTGCCGAAGTTATTGCACGTCTTGAAAATTATTCTGATCTGACTTTGCGCCGATGCCTTAATTCCAGCAGTATGCTTTCGAGTGATGTCAATTCTGCCTTTGACCCGCTCAATGCAGATTTGTATGACAGGGAAAATGCTTCTTTCCTTGGCGGCGGAATTGTGTTTAACAAATATACCGGTGCACGCGGAAAGTCCGGAGCAAGTGATGCAAGCCCTGAGTTTATTGCAAGGCTCAGAAATGTTTTGGACCGTGACGGCGTTAAATACCAGATGGCAGAACTTGGAAAAGTTGATCAGGGCGGTGGCGGAACAATTGCGTATCTTGCCGCAAAATACGGAATGTATGTACTCGATGCAGGCGTTGCTGTTTTGAGTATGCATGCACCATGGGAAATAACTTCCAGGTCAGATATTGAACAGGCCTTTGCAGCATACCGTTCATTCCTTACTTTGGAGTAATAAAATAAAAGCTGTCCCGGAAATGCGGACAGCCTTTATTTTTTTAGTTTGATTCTGCGGCGCCGGGAAGGCCTATGTCTTTTCTGTAGAACATATCCTTGAATTTTACGGCACCCATTGTTGAGTAGGCTTTTTTCCATGCTTCATCAAAGGTGTCTCCGTATGCTGAACATGCAAGAACGCGTCCTCCGCTGGTAACAAGGGATGGGGTTCCGTCTTTGTGTGCACAGCGTTCTTCAATTGCACCGGCAACAAATATCTTTGCGTCAGAAGCAATCTTTGCCTTTGCAATTTCTATCGGAATGCCTTTTTTGTATGACTTCGGATATCCTCCGCTTACGGCAACAGGAGCTACAACGTATCCTTTTTTCCATTTGAAGTCAAAAGATTTGAGTGAGCCGTCTACAATTGCGTCGCACATTTTTTTGAAGTCAAAGTCCATGAGCGGCAGAACAGCCTGTGTCTCAGGGTCTCCGAGACGAACGTTGTATTCAAGACATTTTGGTCCTTCGGCAGTAAGCATGAGACCAAAGAAAATGAATCCGCGGTAGTCATAGCCTTCTGCAACAAGTCCTTTGAGTGTAGGCTCAAGAATGTTTTTTTCAAACTGTGACATAATCAAAGGAGTTACGTCGTCTACAGGTGAGATTGCTCCCATTCCGCCTGTATTGGGGCCCTTTGCACCGTCAAGAAGCCTTTTGTGGTCGCGTGCACTCAGGAACGGAACAATGCATGCTTTTCCTTCCTTTGCATATTCAGGTGTAACACTTACGGCAGCAAGAATTGAAATTTCGGCACCGCGAAGGTACTGTTCGATTACAAGTTTTTTTCCTGCATCACCGACCATTCCGCCTTCCATAAGTTCTTTAACTGCATCTTTGGCCTGCTGTACTGTCTGGGCAACAATTACGCCTTTTCCTGCTGCAAGACCGTCTGCTTTTACAACAATTGGAGCGCCTTTTTCTTCTATATAAGTAAGTGCCTGTGCTTCATCTGTAAAAGTTTTGCTTTCTGCACACGCTACACCGTATTTTTGCATAAAGTCTTTTGCAAGGTCTTTGCTGGCTTCGAGCTGTGCGGCTGCGTATTTTGGACCGACTGCAGGAATTCCAGCTTTCCAGAATGCATCTGCCATTCCTTCTGCAAGCGGATTTTCGGGGCCTACAACAGCAAGTGTGCAGGAATTGTCCTGTGCGATTTTAACAAAGACGTCGTTTCCGGAAAGTTCACCGGAATATGATGACGGATCGATGTTTGTGCATTTTTCCTCAAGAGCTGTGCCTCCGTTTCCGGGAACGCAGATTACATCTGTAACGGAACTGCTTTGTGCAAGCTTCCAGGCTATGGCGTGCTCACGGCCGCCGTTTCCAATGACGATTACTTTCATACCTGGTCATAATAAATTAAATTCTCTTGTTTTTCAACAGTATAGGTGCAAGTAAACAGTGGCTCTTTTCTCTTGAAGAGTTGGTGCTTTTTATGTAAAATAATGTTATGGAAAAATTGAAGATTTTGTTGGCCAAAGGCAGAATTTACGAATCTGTCTACGAGCTTTTAAGTGATGTGGGAATTTCTATTAATCTTCCCGACCGCACATATTTTCCGACTACAAACCAGAAGGATCTTGCCTTTCAGGTAGTAAAGCCCCAGATTGTAAGCAATTTGATTGCCGGTGAAAAGGCAGATGTTGGATTTTCGGGAAAAGACTGGGTTTATGAAAATGGTGTTCAGGATGAAGTTATAGAAATCATGGATTTGGGTTTTGATCCTGTAAGAATAGTTGCCGCAATTCCTGATACATTTGACTATGATAAGGTTGTGTCTGCGCCGGTAACAATTGCGACAGAATACCAGAACCTCAGTGCAGGATGGGTTGCCGCAAAAAAAATCAAGGGAACAATTTTTCGCACGTGGGGAACAAGCGAAGGTTTCGTTCAGGATAACGAAGAGTCAATAGCGCAGATTCTTATTGACAACACAAGTACAGGTTCTTCACTGCATGCAAATCACCTTAAGATTGTTGACACTATCATGGAATCTTCTACACGCATGTATGCTTCAAAGAAAGCCATGGCAGACCCCGAAAAAAAGCAGAAGATTCTTGAGCTTAAGATGCTGTTCGAGACGGTACTCAATGCCCGTTCACGCGTAATGCTCGAAATGAATGTTTCCGAAGAAAAGTTTGAGTCTTTGGTAGCAGGACTTCCTTCAATGAGAAGTCCAACTGTAAGCCCTCTCTTTGGCGGAAACGGTTATGCCATTAAAATTGCAGTAAAGAAAAGCGATGTACCTGTTCTGCTCCCGAAACTTCAGTCTCTGGGTGCAACAGACATCGTTGAATATGAACTGCGCAAAGTAATGATTTGAGGATTGCGATGCGAACAGCAGAAATCATAAGAAATACTTCCGAAACACAGATAAAACTTACCCTCAATCTGGACGGAACCGGCCGTTGTGACGTTAAAAATCCGCTTGGTTTTTTTGATCACCTTCTGCGTTCCTTCTGTAAACACGGAATGTTTGATCTTACAGGTGAACTTAAGGGCGACCTTCATGTAGATGAGCACCATTTAATAGAAGATACCGGAATAACCCTTGGCATGTGTTTTGCAAAGGCTCTGGGGGATTGTGCCGGTATTTTCAGAAGCGGTTTTTTCATCTACCCGATGGACGAAAGTCTTCTTTCTGCATCTGTGGATTTTGGCGGAAGACCTTATCTTTTTTGCGATGCCAGTCTGTCAAACATTCCGCTTGTGTCAATGAGCCCAGAAGGCGTTCAGTCTTCTTTCCAGACAGACTGTTTTGAAGACTTCTGGCAGGGATTTGTGTCTTCGGCAAGATGCAATCTGCATTTGGAAACACTGCGCGGAAGAAGTGATCATCATAAAATGGAAGGATTGTTCAAGGCTGCTGCCCGCGCAATCCGTTCCGCCGTGGAAATTGATCCGCGAAGAAATGGAGAGATTCCGTCAACAAAAGGACTTATTGTCTGAGAATCAGCTGTAACCGGAGGTAAATATGGACTGCTCTGAGGAAATTCTGAATCTTTTGCGTGATAATGCGCGCATCTCTATAGAAGATATTTCTGCAATGACAAAAAAAACGCCTGATGAAGTTAAGGCAATCATTCAGAAACTGGAAAATGACGGCGTAATAATGAAGTATGCTGCCATCGTTAATCCCGAAAAAGATGCCGGTGAAAAAGAAAAAGTCCGTGCCGAAATTGAAATTCAGGTTGCCCCTGAGCGCGAGCATGGTTTTGACGGTATTGCCGACAGAATTTACAGATTTCCGCAGGTAAAGTCTCTCTATCTTATGAGTGGCGGTTACGACCTTAAAGTTATTATCGAAGGCGAAACTCTTCAGGAAGTTGCACTTTTTGTTGCCAGAAAACTTTCTACGCTGGAAGGCGTTCGCTCTACAAAGACACATTTTATTTTAAAGACATACAAAGAAAATGACATTGTCTATGTAGAACAAAGCTCTGACAGCCGTGAGGGAGTGACTGCGTAATGAATAACAGACAGGACAAATTCAGCCGCTCAATGGTCGAAACTCCTCCAAGCGGAATAAGAAAATTTTTTGAAATGCTCATAGGCCATGACGATGTAATTTCACTTTCTGTAGGAGAACCGGACTTTCCGACTCCGTGGCTTATGCGTGAAGAAGCGTTTTATCATCTTGAACAGGGACACACAAGTTATACAAGCAACTGGGGTCTTCTTGAACTGCGCGAACAGATTGCTGCCTATCTTGAACGGTATGACCTTTACTATAATCCGCGCAAGGAAATTCTTGTTACTGTAGGAGCCAGTGAAGGTGTTGATGTTACGCTCAGGGCAATTCTTAACCCGGGCGACGAGATTATTGTCTGCCAGCCCTGTTACGTAAACTATACGCCGCTTGCGCATCTTACCGGAGCAAAGGTTGTTGAACTTGATACAAGTGTAAACGGCTTTTACCCGACCGCAGAGCAGCTCGAAAAAGCATGCACTCCGCGTACAAAAGCGGTAATGATGTGTTCTCCCAATAATCCTACCGGAACAATGATTCCGCGTGAAGAACTTGCAAAGATTGCAGAAGTTATAAAAAAGCATCAGATCTGGTGTATTTCTGACGAGATTTACTGCGAGCTGGTTTATGACGGGGCCGAGCATGTTTCTATCGGAAGTTTCCCGGGAATGAAGGATTATTCCATTATTCTGAATGGATTTTCCAAGTCTTTTGCCATGACAGGATGGCGCATAGGTTATATAGCCGCGCCTGATGATCTTATGGCCGAGATGGTAAAACTGCACCAGTACAATACAATCTGTGCGCCTATAATGAGCCAGTATGCTGCAGTTGAAGGCCTTAAAAACGGCTGGTCAGAAGTAGAAAAAATGAGGCTCAGTTACCAGCAGCGCCGCAATCTTATGCACAGCGCTTTCTGCAATATGGGGCTTCCTGTTCCTGAACCGACCGGCGCATTTTATATGTTCCCTGACATTACTTCAACCGGAATGTCAAGCGAAGAATTTGCAACCGAACTTTTCCGGAAGCACAGTGTTGCCGTTGTTCCGGGAAGTGTTTTCGGTGCCTGCGGTGAAGGACATATAAGATGTTGTTATGCTACATCTGTTGACAAAATAAAAACTGCCCTTGACCGCATTGCAGAATTTGTTGATGAATGCAGAAAAGGCAGTGTACACTAACCAAAATGGCATTTATTGCCGATAATTCATATTATGGATAGTGGAATATTTTCGTACCTGATTTCAGGCGTTGTTGTTATTGCCGTAGTCTCTGTTCTTGTCCTGTTTATGGGCCGCAAAAAGAATTCATCTTCGGAAAAGCGCAGTTCAAAAAACCAGTCGCAGATAATCCGTGATGCCAACAGAAAACTTGCCAAAAATCCCCATGATCCTGCAGGTCTTATTCCGCTTGGTGACATTTACTTTACCAATAAACTCTGGGACAAGGCTTATCCTGTTTATGACGAGCTTTCCAAACTTTCGATGGACAATCCTTCAATTGATGTACTTACGTCCTGGTTGCGGCTGGGAATATGTGCTGTAATGCTTAAAAAAAATCCTGAAGGAATTGCAGCACTGACTTCGGCATATAAAATTGACCCGCACGGTTTTGAAGTAAACTATTATCTTGGAAAAGCGTGTTTTGACAGCGAACAGTACGAAAAGGCAATTCCCTGCTTTAAGAAAGCGATTGTAGCGCGCCCTGAGGCAGAAGGTGTGTATCTTCTTTTGGGACAGAGCATGTACAAGTCGCACAAGTTCAGGGACAGCCTTCCGTGTTTCAGAAAAGCGCTGGACGAAGATCCTTCCAACAAGGAAGCTCTTTTTGACATGGCAGATGCAATGACCGAAGAAGGACACGGCGAAAAGGCAATCAAAGTGTTTATGCATCTTCGTCCCGATCCTGTGTACGGCGCGCGGTCCTGTCTTGCAGCGGGACTTTTTCATTCAAAGACAGGGGATTTGGAAAGTGCCATTCAGGATTACGAAATAGGTCTTAAGCATGAAAGTGCACCTGTTCAGACAAAGCTTGAAATTTCCTATAACCTTGCAAGATGCTATTTTGGTGTTTCTAACATTGCAAAGGGTGTTGCTCTTTTAAAATCCATAAGGAACATAAATGAAAATTACAAGGACGTTAATGCCCTTATAACACGCTATCAGGAATTGAGCCAGAATAAAAATCTTCAGATTTATCTTTCTTCTAACAGCAGCGATTTTGTTACCCTTTGCCGAAAGTTTATTGCAAAAAAATATTCAGGCTCGTCGGTTAAGATTCAGAGTATTGATGTTGACCAGCTTTTTACAGATATTCTTGCCGAGATTTATACGCCAAAGTGGGAAGATGTGGTGCTGTTCAGATTCTTCAGGACAAGCAGTGTTACAGGCGAAATGTATGTGCGCGATTTTCACGGCCACATGCAGGACGTTAAGGCAGCGCGCGGTTTTTGTATTTCTGCCGGAACTTTTACGGAAGAAGCTCACAAATATACAGAAGGCCGCCCGCTGGATCTTATAGAAAAGAACGATCTGTCAAAAGTTCTCAAGCAGATTTCTATCTAGGCTGAACCGGCCGGCTTTTTCTATGCACGTGGATCTTCTATGACAACAAGATTGCGCTCGTGGTCTTCGAGATACGGAACTTCGAGCGGGATTTTTTTGTATTCCGGAACTATCATTTTTATTTCCTGCATTTCGGCTTCAATTTTTTCACTGCGGGCTTTGTATGCAGCAAGTGTTCCGCCTTTTTTGAGCATCCTTAAAAGAAGTTTTACAATTTTTTTGTCAAAGGGATGAAATGCCCTGAATACTTCAAGGTCAAAGGACTCTGCCTCAACTGAGTCTGCTGCAGAACAAAGAACCTTTACGTTTTTAAGCCCCATCTTTTTTACGGCATCTTCAAGAAAGACGCAGCGTTTTTCCATACGTTCAACAAGGGTAAAGGAAACCTGCGGAAATACTGTTGCAAGCGGAAGTCCGGGACATCCTCCGCCACTGCCGATGTCTGCTGCCTGTACCGGTCTGTTTTGTGTCTTTGATTCAAGTCTGCTTACAATCTGTGCAAGTGGTGAATATGCTGCAAGGCTATCCAGGACGTGGTTTACTGCGATTTCGTCTTCTGTGTCTGCCCTTACCAGATTGTATGTTTTGTTGAATTCCATTACTGCATGAATGTAGGCTTCGAGGGACTGAATCTGACTTTCGTCTGCGTTTATTCCGAGTCTGTTTATTCCGTCAATGAGTTTTTGTGAATGTGCAATCATTTTATTGTCCTATATCAATTAAAAATTCCATTTTCCAGTCAGGATCTTCTGTACGCATCGTTACAAGATTGCCGACCCTTACGGCCTTTAAATCTTTTCTTTGAGAAAGCTGGTACAAAAAAGAGTATTTGTTTTCATAATCCTGGCTTACAACCGCTGCCGCTGAATAGTTTGTAATTCCGTTTTCACCCGGAGCCGTTTTGAAAAGAATATGAAAGGTTTCTTCGCGCATCTTTTTGTCGCTGGTGTAGCGTCTGTCACCGGTAACAAGGAAGGCTCCGTTGGGCTGTACGTCTGAAATAAAGATTCGGCGGCATGTAGAAAGAATGTTGTATCCGTTTACCGTAAAGCGCAGAATATGCGGAACAGGACTCTGCGTGGAAGCGGCAGTTTGGGAAGGAACTGCAGCTGCAGCCGGGTGTTGTACTGTTGCATTTGTTTCTGTTTTTTGCGCGGTTTTGGAATCTTCTTTTATTGTTTCTATGTTGTCAAGAACACGTTCAAGAAGAACTTTTGTTTCTGCATCGTTCTGTGAGCGGTAGTTCGTGTCCAGAATTTCAAGAAGACCCGAGCTTTTAAGGGATAAAAGCTCGGTTGCCGTAATTTTTTTTGCAGCAGAAGATGAAGTTTTTTTTGTATCTGTTTTCTGCGTGCTTTCTGTTTTTTCTGATGCAGATTTTTCGCGGACGGTATTGTTCTGCTTTAAAGATTCTGCGCCGGTGTAAAAGTCAGGGGTGCCCGGTGTGTAAAAACTTCGTCCTATGGACGGGGCTGCAACTGACGGCATGGAAGGGAAGTCCGGTGACAGAATTCCGTCTTTGGACGAGTCCTGTGAATATGCGTTTTGTGCTGCCAGATGCGCGCTTAGAAGAAGCAGTGCCACTGTTTTACATGCCCGCAAGGCTTTCCTCCACGTATTCAAGACGCTGTGTAAGTTCGCTGATTGTTTTTGTAAGTCTGTCGCGTTCTTTTTCGAGCTTCTTTTTTGGGTCGGCAGTCTGGGCCTTTTTTTTCATAAGCGCTATTACGCTGTCGGGGCTTTTTCCCTGTTTTATTGCATCTGTTGCCTTTGCCCTGTCATCGGCTTTTTTGCAGCTGGCAACGATTTTCATGTTTTCGTAACCAAGTTCGGCATCGTCTTCGGGAAGAAGTCCTACTTTTGTAACTGACTTTGCCGTTGTGCGCGGAAGCTGGAGTATTCTGTCCAGGTAGTCTTCGTAGCGTATGTTTGCCTGCTCGCAGAGAGTGTGGGCTTTGATAAGGTTTTTGCCCAGTTCCTGCATGATGTGGCCGTTTGGCTGAATGTATTTTTCGCGGATTTCTTTTGTGAGTGCATCGAGTTCGGGTGCGCCTGAAAGGTCAAGTTTGTAGTAGCCTTTTTCTTCTGCAATGTCCAGAAGTCCGTGGAATTTTGCCCAGAAATAATTTGTGTGGCTTCTTGACTGGCACGGAGGGTTTCTTCCGCCTGACTCTTCTATTTTTTCTTCGTTAATAAGATGATGCGTGTATTCGTGGATTGCCGTGTAAATTAACTGAGTGTCTGTATGGAAATTCTTGTTGTGAAGAAGAATTTCGCGTGTGTCGGGTTTGTAAAGACCGTTTACGCGTTTGCTTTCTTTTCCTGTCATTGTGACGGTAAAGTCCAGCTTTGACTCCTGGATGTCCAGAAGCATTTCTTTTATTTTTTCGTTGTCCATTTTTTATCCTTATTCTGATTTTTACATAACATTTATATCACAAAAAAAGCGCTCGCTCAATCTTTTTGACGTCTTATTCGAGCGCGCCCATTGCTCCAAGAATGAGAGACGCTGCTACTGTGGCTGCGGTTTCTGTCCTTAAGACGCGGTTTCCCATTCCCAGACGCGCAAAGCCGTACTGTTCCAAAAGAGCGCGCTCGCGGTTTGTCCAGCCGCGTTCACTTCCTATAGCCGCCGCAACAGTCTGGGGCCGGCCGTCTGTTACCGGCGGGTCTTTGGCAAGGGCGGAACAAAGGCTTGCGGCGGGGTTTATGTTGTCGAGCGCAATTTTTCTTAACGAAGGGTGCGCGAGCTGCAGTTGTGTAAGGCAGTCGTTAAGCGATGTGTGTATTTTTAAAAGAGGCACGTGTGTTCCGGCGGCCTGTTCTGTTCCTTCGAGAAGCATTTTGTAGCCGGCGTCTGTTGTGGCGAGGTCTGACTTTAAATATGACTTTTCGCCCAGTTCTGTTGCGGTCAGGTGAATTTCACAAGCGCCCAATCCTGCCATGTCACGTAGAAGTCTTTTGAGCTGGATGGGTCTTGGAAAACCGATAATCATAATAAGCGGGTTCAGAGGTTTGCCGTCGGTAAGGGGAGTGAATGTGTATGTGAGAAATCCTTTTGTAAAGGTTTTGCGGCCGTCAGAAGATGTGCCTTTCTGAGTCTGAACAGATGTAATTGTTGCTGTTCCGGCCATTCCGCCTATGATTCCTGCGGCAAAAGTGTCACCTTCTTTTTTGTGCAGAATTTTTATTATATGCAAAGCGCGTTCGTCGTTAAGGCTGAGCGGCTGTTCAATTTCTTCTTTTGTAAACAGACATATGTTCATGTGCAATATTATAGAAGAAAAAATAAATGCATTCAACAATGGAGAATGTACATCTTTTTACAGGTACAACCCATCTTTAAAATAAATTCCTACGGCCAAACCAAAATCAGGAATCACTTTTATTTTAGATTCGTGCCACGCAAATATTGTTTTTTCATATAAATATATTGAAAATCTTGAAATACAAAAATTAAAACCTATATCCAATGAACTTTTCCAAAAATAATATGGAGTTCCTTTTTCCCAGTAACAGGGAATTTTATAAGCCGGGTAAAAATAAATACAGGGACCTGCCAAAGAAGGTTGTTCGGGAATAAAATTATAAAATACTCCACTCCCGGCAGAAAGGAAAAGACTGCCACCTTCTGAACCTGTCTCTGTTTCCAGTCCATACCCTCCAAATCCAACAGCCCAGGAAAAAGCAAATTTATTTAAAGTTGTTATCTCTATTCTTGCCTCACCTTCCGCACTGAACCCTGATTCATTATCATTGCCCATATAATATAACGGTGAAGAATTTCCAACCCAGCTTACAGAATTTCCTAAAAAACTTGGAAAATATAATTGTATGTTTCCGTCTGTCTTTGCAAATATAGAAAGCGAGTTTATCATAAACAATAAAAGAATTATATTTTTTTTGTTCATAATTTTTAGAATGGCAGTGCTAATTTTTTGATAGGAACACCCCATAAAGTATAATTTATTCCAGGCGGTAGAACAGAAAGAATTTTTCCAATTATTGCATCATAGGCCTTCACAACAGTTCCAATTATTGATTTTCCAAACGGTGTACAAATGCATGTAACTACAGGTACTGCTGTTAGTGATGAAATCAAAAGAGTTTTTTTGCCGAACTCTTTATCTTTATTTAAAATATTTGTTGCTTCCTTTCCATCTTTACCTATAACTGAAGTAATAAGGTTTGTAAAATCACTGTTTTTGGCCCAACTTAATAACCTAAAAGTCATAGCAGAGGCTCCTGCAGCAGCGGCTACATAACCTGATGCCTTTACCCATGGAATCCAACTGGAAGCGGCAATGAGTCCGGCAGATGTTGCTGCACAATAAGTTCCATACAATACGATATTTGCTGTACTAAAATCGCTCGAAAAAATGCTTCTTTCATTTGATTGATTTACATTTATATTTGAAGCAGAAATTCGAATACTCTCATTTGTAATATCTGACAGCGAGGATTCAATTTCAGATATAGATTTGCTATATTGTATTCCCATTTCTTCTGATTGTTTAGAAAAGGCTTCAGAGAATTTCTCAGTGGTTCCACCATTAAAAAACAAGTTTAAAAACTGGAGTTCTGTTTCTGCATATTCAGATTTTTTTATTTCATCGATTACTTCATCTGTATTGTTTATCAGACGGTAGATTTTTTTTTCGTCTTCTGAAATTTCTGATGAAGCAGTTCTGGCATATATATCCAAAATAGAATCAAAATAACCAGCATCTTTCATTGCCCCAATATTTCTTGCAATTTCAGATTTGTACACTTGTTGGCCTAAAGGTTCTGTTATGGACATTTGGGAACAATTAATAATCAGTAAACTTGATGCGATTATAAACACATTACTTAATTTTTTTGTACACATTTATTTCTCCTTACTATATCGCTATATAACAAAATTTTAAAAAATTAAAGTTATTGTTTCTGATTTTGAAAATATAACATAAAATTATACAATTTGTATGCTTCACTTTCTTCTGTTAAGAGATTATATGAGAATGTACATCTTTTTTCTACCGGCGGGGTTCACGGTTTTTGTCTTGACGGGGGCAAAATTGTTTTTTATTATTGAGGGAATGAGAAAGTTTTTGTTTACACTTGTTCTGGTTATGGTTTCGTTTTCATTTACAGGATGCCTTCAGTTTTTGCTGAGTATGATGTCATCGGACGAAAATGAATCTTCGCAGACAGATTTGGGAAATTCGGACTGGTATTATAATCTTGGTGACAATACCAGCGTCACTATAGACAATGTTCGGGACAAGGAAATTATCTTTGTAAAATTCAATAATTCCAACAATGTTATTCAGCGGGCAGACCAGAGAACTCTGGATTATACAGACGGAATTGATACTTCTTCTGACAAAATTGAATCTTATGGTGGTTCGAACAGTTATTCATACCGTTCTTTAAGTGACGCTGCAGACAAAGCTGCTGCTGTTGCTCAGGGGCCGGTTCATTTTGAGCATAACGAAAATTATGGTCCGGTTTATGCAGCTCCTTCTTCGCGCGCCGTCAGTACAAACAGCGTGAATTACACAGATTTTACTAAAGGTTACAGACGCAATTTTTGGGCAGACACAGACATTTCTTCTTCAATAAGCTATGAGCAAAAGGCATTTACCTTAAGAGCAGGAAATTCCAGCTGCCTTGTCTGGGTTGCAGATGACTGCTACATGGAAGGTGAAGTTGCCGCTTTGTCCAGCGGATCTAAAGTTACAACAGCGATTGCAGAATCCATCGCAGACACTTTTGTAAAACACTGCGGTTTTGAGCGCGAAGTTTTCGGAACAGAAAGCAGCATGATGATAGATGAATACAATTATGCAAAAATAGACATGGCTTCTAAAAGCCCCACCGGCACTCTTGTAAACATTCTTTTGTATGACATAGGAGACGATTATTCTAGTTCAAATGCAAGCGGTGTAATAGGATATTTTTCCAGCAAGGATTATTACGTGCGACGACCTTCTGCAACAGGAAACGAAAAGCCGTTAAGATATTCCAACGAAGGAAAGTTCTTTTACATAGACGCGCCGTTCTGCAATTATAACAGTTCGGCAACCGGTTCATACAAATTCGGCGGAACAGGTGGAGTGAGCCAGACTGTAATTTCTACGCTGTTCCACGAGTTCCAGCATATGATTAATTTCGGGAACAAGGTAATTGAAGGCGGTGTAAGCGATAATCCTTCATGGCACAACGAAATGCTTTCTATGCTTGCAGAAGATCTTATGGCGCAACAGCTTGGTCTTGATGCAAAAGAAAATGTTGCCGCAAACAGAATTCCTCTTTTTAACAGGGCTTATTATAATTCAGGTCTTACTGAATACCTTAAAGACACAGGCAAATCAATTTATTCCTATTCTACGGCCTATGCATTCGGCGCGTGGATTGCCCGCGAGTACGGCGGCCCTGCTTTTATAGAAAATATGAGCAAAAATGCAAAAACCGGAATGGACTCTATTACAGACGCAATTTATGCAACTACAGGAGAAAGTGTTTCGCCACTTGTTTTGTACAAGAAATTTATTCAGGCTTGCGTTTACAGAAACACATTTGCCCAAACTTACGGCTATCCGACTTTGTACAAAAAGATAGACAGTATTTTTGCAGACGGGATTTCTGCCGGTCTTGGACGCATAGATATTTTCAGCAGCGACTACAAGTACCAGTATTATGACCGCAGCTCGGACTATTACACAGGTCCCTGTCTTATAAGCTATGATGCTGCTGCAGATGAACTCAGACCACACGGCTTTACAATCCATTATGTGGGCAGGGCAACAAGTGACACCGTTGTTCTGGAATTTTCGCAGAGACAAGCAAGCGGTGAACAGATAATGATTTATGTTCAGGACAGTTTTAAAAACAAAATAAATTAAACGAGGAATAAAATGAAAATTCCGTTCTTTAAGGACAACGACAAAGAAAAAACACCGGCACAGACTATTGTCGAAGATGTGTGTGCAATAAAAAAAGGCGAGTCGGTTCTGATTATAGCAAACCCAGAAACTTCGGCAATTGCGCAGGATTTGTATACTGCATCTCTTGATGCGGGTGCATCGCCCTCACTTATGTTCCAGCCAAAAAAGTCTTCGCTTGACATGGCAGAAAAGGCCGTAATCTGTGCTATAAAAAGCGAACCCGATGTAATCTTTTCTATCTCGGCAAACAAGTTGGGCAAAGATGAAGAAGCACTGGCAAATCCGTACACAGACGCGGCAGGACAAAAATATTCCAACATATTTGACTATCTGCTTTCGGGAAAAAAATCTGTTCGTGCTGTCTGGACTCCGGGGCTTACACAGGATATGTATGAGCGTACTGTTAATATTGACTACAGACTGCTTTCAGAACGCTGCAAAAAAATATGCTCACTTTTTGAAAACGCAAAGTCCGTTAAAGTAACTTCCCCCGCCGGAACAGATTTTACCGTTTGTGTAGAAGGCAGAAAAGCGCTTGTAGATGACGGTGACTTTACAAAACCCGGTACCGGCGGAAACGTTCCTTCGGGCGAAGTTTTTATAAGCCCTGTTGTAGGAAAGAGCAGCGGTGTTATTGTATTTGACGGAAGCATGACGTTCAGCGACGGTGATGCAATGCTTGAAACTCCAATCCGCGCCACGGTAAAGGATGGATTTGTTACAGACATACAGGGCGACAAAGAAGCAAAGCGTCTTCTTAAAGACATAACGGCTGCAGAAAAACAGTCGGCAACTGACGAATACCGCAGAAATGCGCGCAATATCGGTGAACTTGGAATAGGTCTTAACCCGGCGGCAAACATTACCGGCAATATGCTCGAAGACGAAAAGGCATTCCGTACGTGTCACTTTGCAATAGGCGAGAATTACGACGGCGATGCACCGGCTCTTATTCACTTTGATGGAATTGTATGTTCGCCTACAATAGAAATAGAGTATCCTGACGGAACCTCGTTTGTTTTACTTGAAAAGGGCGATCTTAAAATTTAATGTGTTTTTGGAAAGGTGATGAATATGAAAAAAATAATTGCAGTATGTCTGGCGCTAGCAGGACTCGGAACAGCGATTTTTGCAGAAAAGAATGGCAAATCTGCGGTACAGGAATTCCGCGAGCAGGTTCCGGCTATTACAGAAGGTGCTGGTGCTGCGGTAAAAGATCTTATTGACGGAATAGGAACTTCTGTTGAGTCTGCCGCAAAAACTATAGAAAATTATAAAATAGACAAAATAACCGGCAAACTCAAAGTGTGCGGCAAAGGTGAAGACATGGTTCTTACTTTAAAATGCGCCGGATGGGAAAACTATACAATAAAGACACCGTCACAAACGCAGAGTTCGCGCGACAAACTTGCAGTATTCAAAAACCGCCGCCTTACAATGAGCGGGGTTCTTAACCGTGAAAAAAAAGAATTCACGGTTGTGTCGTTTGAACTTGCAGAGTGACGTTATTTTTCAGCCTTTCTTTACAAAGACTTTATGGCTTCTGAAACCTGCTTTAACTGCTCGCGGGTCATGTCTTCGTTGTGTTTGAGCATTGAAGCAGGAAAGCCGTATGCCTTTTCGAGGTCAGCGTCTGTCATTACTTCTTCGGGAGTGCCGTAGTCCATGTTTTTGTTGGGGTGGATAAGAAGCACTTTTTCTGCATAGCGGCGGCTTAAGTCAAGTTCGTGCATTGAAATAAACATTGCAGTCTTTGTCTGGTCAGAGTATTGCCTCAGGTATTCAAGGGCAGCGTTTTTCTGTCTGTCTTCCATGGCAAACATGGGCTCATCCATAAAGACTGCCGCACTTCCGTACAGAATGCTGAATGCCAGAAGCACGCGCTGTGTTTCGCCTTTGCTTAGTTCGGTAAGCTTGCGTCCCATTATTCCGTCAAGTTCAAAAACATCTGTTGCTTCTGAAAAAAGGTCGCCTGAGGATTTTATTCCCTTAGCGTTTGCTTTGAGTGCACCGTTTTTATAGACAAATTCCAGTAATTTCTGGGTTTCGTCTTCGCTTTCAAATTCCATGTTCTGGTAAATTACAGAAGCCAGAAGATTTTTCTTTTCTTCATCAAGTGCGGCGACGTCCTGCCCGAACAGTGTTACTTTTCCTGTCTGCGGAACAAGTCTTCCTGCGGCAAGCATTAAAAGCGTGGACTTACCGCATCCGTTCGGCCCGATAACGCTTGTAAATGCGGCAGGTATGCTTCCGGTAAAGCTTTCGAATACAGGAGACGGAACAATCTGCTTTCCCTGTGCGTCTAGGTCGCCTTCAACTGCGGGATATGTAAAAGAAACATTTGTAAAATCAAGACAATTCATGCTGTCAAGAATATATGAATTTGCACTTCTGTACAAGAACAGCGGTGGCCGGGCAGAATTCCTGCGGACACTTCTTTGTTGCGTTACAGTCGGTTTTTTTATATAATGAAGAAATGGCATTCGGTAATTTATTTTCGCGTCTGTTCAGAAAAAAGTCAGACAAGCGCATAGCCGTTAAAGGCAATATATCTACAAGTCTTGTGGAACGCATTAATTCTTCTATGGATCTTCTTGTAATGAAGAGCGTAAACCTTAACGAACAGTGGAATTCAGAGCGTGAAACTATTTTAAAGCTGCGTGATGATGCAAAGAAATTTGTTGAAGTAGACGAAATTCTGGCCGCCAAGTTTGAACAGGACATTCTGGGAAGCATAACGGCCTTAAGTTCTTCGTGTGATGCGGCCCTTGCAGGAAAAAGCGACGCTGATGTAAAAAAATCTCTCGCAGCGCTGTCTTCTGTTATAAGCCAGAGACTTTCACTTCAGAAATAGCAGCAGTTCAGCCGCTGTTCTGGTTTAGTTTTGATTCAGCCTTAATACGAAATGAATTGAGGAACAGCTGTTCCCTCTGATTCGTTTACTGTAAGAAGACCGTATTTTTTGTCGGCAAGAAAGGCATTTACTGTATATTCATTAAAACTTCCCAAATCGCTGCTTTTCTGCGTGTGGATATGCCCTGCCACAAAAGTTTTTGCTTTGTTTCGGTTAAGAAGGACAATGAGTTTGTTTCTTTCGTCGGTATTCTGCATTGAAAAATAAAAGTGACCGTTTGCATAAAGCGGCACGTGTGTAAAGAAAAATTTTGGCTTTGTGTCACCTGAAACTGCTTCGTAAAGGCTTTGCATCTGTGTTGTTCCGAGTGAGCCTCCTGCCGAATCAAGAAAATACCAGCTTATGTTTTTTGTGCTGAATCTGTAAAAGGAGGTTGTTTCTCCGAGCACTTCTTTATAATATTTCCAGCCTGTGTTAAAAAGGTCGTGGTTTCCTACTACATTGAATGTGGGTATTCCTAATTTGTCCAGTTTATCCTGAATTTTTTCTTTGTAGTCCCGGAATTCACTTTCGTAACCGTGTTCGGCAATGTCTCCAAGACAGATGCAGAATTTTGGTGTTGGCGAAAGATTTTTGACCGAAGAAAGAAAGTCTTCATCGCGTCTGTTGTTTCCTTTTATGCCTGAATTTGCACCAAAGTGAACGTCTGTTATTACAAGCACTGTATATTCATCACCAAGCGATTGGGCCAGGTCTGAAGGAAGCGTTACTTCTTTTATTGAAGCGGCCCTTTCGTCTGCGCGCGACTGCCTGTAAAAGGCTTCTTCCAGTCCGTAACGGCATGAAATATTTGCAAAAGAAAGAATTGCGGCTGCCGCAATGCAGATGTGTGTTTTTTTCATATTCTACAGCCTCATCTGAAAGTATGTTCTGAATGTGGCGCCTATAAAATTTGCGCTCAGTGTCATAAAGTCAATGTATTTTGCTTCAATGTCAATGCCGGCCGCCATTTTCTGTGAAATATTGAACTGCGTTGTAAACTTGAAGTTCGGTGCAAAAAAGAGCATGTAACTGTAGTATGAGTACGAGGACAGGGAAAACATAAACTGAATACACTCCGCCGGGTAAAGACCGAATTCCATTTTTGCGGCAAGGCTTTCGTTGTTGAGTAAAAGCCGGTCGTCTTCGGAGACAAAAAGATTTGACCTCTTGTGCAGAAAAAGAACATCGGCTTCGAAAGAAAATAATTTTTTTGTCCTGTACTTGAAAAATAATCCCGGAAGAAAGTCAAATTCTGAAAAAACTTTTGGGGTCGAATTAAAGTGCGCAATTATTCCGGGGCCAAGATTGAAGCGCGAAAAAAATGTCGGTGCGTAAATAATCTGTGTGGTTATGTCTGTAACTTCGTTTGTCTGTTTTATTCCGCCTTCAAAAAGAAGCTCTTTGCAGTCTATGCCCAGTCTGGCGTCTATTCCACCGGCTTTGGGAACAAAATCTGAACCTGTTCTGAGTGAAATGCCGCTCTGAACGACAAGAGTCGGGGTCGGTGTAAAAAAATTGACGCTTTTTGCAACGGCAGGCGCTGCGGCAAGTGCTGATGCAAAAAAAACGGCTGTTAACAGGGTGCGTATTTTCACTATTCGTCCCTTTTTGTGCCTGCTGCCTGTACAGAAACTGCACCAAGCACTTTTCCAATGCTGTCATGAATTGCCAGGTCTGCGTTTGAGTCAAATGCGCCTGCATCCCGGTTGATAAGAACGAGTTTTGTTCCGCGGAAGTAGTTTACAAGACCTGCAGCCGGGTATACAGAAAGTGATGTTCCGCCGATTATGAGTGTGTCTGCCTTTGAAATGGCGTCAATGGCTGCGTTTACGGTATTTGTGTCCAGCGCTTCTTCGTAAAGTACAACGTCGGGTTTTATAACGGCACCGCATTCATCACAGCGCGGAACAAGATTTTCGTCTGAATGCGAAAGTATGTAGTCAAGGCCGAACTTTTTTGCGCATGAAGTGCAAGTGTTTCTTAAAACGCTTCCGTGAAGTTCAAGCACGTTTGTGCTTCCTGCTGCCTGGTGAAGCCCGTCTATGTTCTGGGTCACAACTGCAGTAAGTTTGCCTGCACGTTCAAGTTCTGCAAGTTTCAGATGCGCTGCGTTTGGTTTTATTCCGGTTACAAGCATCTTTTTTCTGTAAAACCGGTAGAATTCCGGGGTGTTTGCAAAAAAGAATGTTTTGCTCAGAATTTCTTCGGGGGCATAATCCCATTCCTGGTTGTAAAGACCGTCAACGCTTCTGAAGTCGGGAATTCCGCTTTCTGTAGAAACGCCCGCACCACCAAAAAAAACAATGCGGTGGCTTTCATCTACAATCTGCTGAAACTTCTGTTTTTGTTCTTTTGTTTCCATTTTTTTCTCCGGATATATCTATTGTAGCATAAAATACAGAGATTTCAAAATAAAACATTGGATAAATTTATTAAATTGGATATTTTTGAGAAATGGTGGTAAAATATGAGTGCTTTTTTGTGAATTTTATTCCGATAAAGAAGAGGATTTTCAAAGTATTTCCAGAAACCAGGTTTTTGGATATTTACGGTTTGGAGCAGTCTATGAATAAAAAGTTTACAGTTTTATCAGTAATTATGGCTTTTGCATCGGTTTTTGTCTGGGCAAAGAAAGATGTATCAGAGATTTCTGTCGGTGCCAAAAACAGCTGGCAGGAAAAGTTTGATATAAACGAAAAAAAGCCCGGCAAGTACAACATTATGGTTACTGCAGAAGACAAAGCCGGTAATGTGGCCGTAGAAGGACCTTACAATATTTACATAGACCCCGAATCTGACCTTCCTGTAGTGGGAATAACGAATCCTGCCGAAGGAATGCGTGTGCCGGGTAACCTTAACATAGTCGGAACATGTATTGATGACGATACTGTTACCGGCGTTTACCTTGTTCTGGACGGCGATGAAGAAAACCCGGTTAAGGCAGAAGGCACTGAATTCTGGTCATATTATCTTCCTACAACCGAACTTCTTGAAGGACCGCATACTATAGAAGTTTACGGTGTTGATGACGGAAACCCCGGTGCGTACAAAGATGCGGACGGCAATGTTGATGAAACAAAGGTTGTCCCCAAGACAGGCCGCCGTGCCAAAGTTATGTGGCAGCTTGACCGCCGTGCCCCTGTTATTGAAGTTACAAACAAATACATGGGAGAACTTGTAAGCGGAAAAATGACCCTTGCCGGACGTGTTACCGACGGAAACGGCATAAAGAGCCTTGAGTACAGTCTTGACGGCGGAAAATACTATAAAGACGTTAAACTTAAATATTCAAAATACAAGGAAACCGACAAAAACGGAAACTCCGGCGAATGGAGGTTTGAAGTTCCGGTAGATACGACAAAGTTCGGCGACGGGGCTTCTGCCTGCTGGTTCAAGGCAACTGACTGCGCCGGTTCCATAGGAAACTTTGCATTCCTTTATTTTATAGATAATACCAAACCTGATGTAAAAATAGTGTCGCCTGCAGAAGGAGAAGCCGCAAACGGAATATTCACTGTCGCCGGATACGCAAAAGACATTATAGGGCTTTCAAAACTTACATGGCAGTGGGGAAGTGAAACCGGCGAATTTACCCTTACACCGGGAAACCCTTACTGGATCAAAGAAGTCAATTCAACAGGAAAGTCAAAGTCAGAAACCTTCAGTGTAACCGCTGTTGATACAATGGGGAACACAGTTACCGTAAAAAGGGTAATACCTTTGGATCAGGAAGCAGACAAACCTGTTGTAACTGTAGGATATCCTTCTGCGGGAACTGTCGTGGAAGGTTCAGACGGTTCACTTTACCTGCGCGGTTTTGTAACAGACGACGACGGTCCTGCAAGCGTGACATTTTCTGTAGACGGCGGTGAAGAGCATATACTGGACTGTTCCGGCGTATTCTATGCTTCTGTTCCGGGGGAATTTGCAGCCGGCAGCCACACACTTTCACTTTACGCAACAGACAAATTCGGTTTAAGGGGAAACACGGTAACATCTGCATTTGTTTCAAAAGGTTCACCTGTTTCTTTTGCACAGCCTGAATATACTTCTTCCGGAACAAAAACTGCATTTACCGACGGAATGACAGTAAATCCCGAAGCAGACGGAACCTACGGAATACGCGTTTCTTCTGACTGCGGGCTTTCTTCGGTAAGCTGGAGCGTGGACTGGGGCACAACCGGAACAATTCCCGGAAGCCTTACACTTGCCGGCGGTGAAAAAAGTGCATACGTAAGTATTCCGCTTTATGGTGACAACTTTCCGTGGGGCGTTTCAAAAATAACTGTTAAGGCAACAGACATTTACGGCCGCGAGTCGGTAAAAAATTCTATTGTTAACGTACTGGATCTTACAAAGATAAATACTTCTGCACCGGGCGTTTACTTTGACGACTCCTATGTAGAAGAAGACGGTGCAGTTCTGGCAGGAGACATTCCTGTTGCGGGATATTTTGCAGGCGGAACCATCGCTCTTGTAGAAACAGTTCCTGCAATGCGTGCGGTTTCTGTAACAAATGAAGGAAACGTAATTCTTGTTTCTTCGGCCGCATCTTCAAAAGAATTTTCCGTAAGGGTCACTACAGATGCTGGTGCTGTTTACGAGTCACGCGCAATGCACTTTTACGAAAAACCCGTGCTTCCTTCAATAACACTTGACCCGTCTGACTCTTACAATACAGAGCGCGGAATTCCGTTCAGCTTTGAAACAACTGACACCACACTTTCCATAAGCGGAAAAGTCACTTCTGCGGGAGCGAGCACACTTAAGTACAGAATTCTTGCGGTCAGGGCCGAAATGCCGTCTTCTGCAGGAGGTCTTGTTGTTTCTTCGGCTCCTGTAACTCCTACAGAATTTACAGATATTTCATTGAGCCGCCGCGGAAACTTTACGCTGGACAATCTTGGTTTTGATACTTTTGCAGACGGAATTTCTGTCGTGGAGTTTGTTGCAGAAGACGAGGCTGGAAACAAAACTGCAGCCGCGGTGTTTGTAAGAAAAATTCCGTATGCACCGGCTGAACCTGTTGTGGGTGCGGACGGAAAACCTGTAAAAAAAGATGTTCCGCGCGTGTACTGGCTTAGCGGACACGATTATTACGGCGTCTGCGTTTACCAGGGAACAGTCGACTCTGAGTTCAAATATGTGCGTGCAGATGAAATACGTGCAGATGCGGCTCCGATGGTATTTACCGTAACACCGACTGACCTTGAGGCAAACAAAAAAGCGCCTTCCTATTCTTCAGAGCCGCTGAGCGTACGTTCTGAAAGCAGACTTTCTGCAGCAATTTCTACTGTAGACGGTGCGGCTTACAAAAACGGAATGACAATTGTTCTTGACAGAAACACTTCTGCAGAAGCAGGCCGCAAAGCCGTTGTTCAGATTAAGTCAAATGCAGCCGTTTCAAATGTTGCATATAAAATAGAAGGAACAGAAACTGCCGGCGGAAACTCTTTGCAGAATGGTTCTGCCACTGTGAAAACAATTACCGACGGACGCGAATACCAGGCAGAAATTCCGCTTGCAAATCTTCCTGCGGGAATTACAAAAATTTCTGCTGTGGTAACTGATGCAACAGGCGCAAAAAAGACTGCAACAGGAACAATTATTATTTTAAGAAATCATGCAGTTCTGGACAGTGAGCCGCGCGTTTACTGGACTGCTTCTGACGGCGTGTACTTTGACAGTGAACGCAGTGCTTATGTTCTTAAAGACGGAGCTTCTCTTACAGGATACGCAAATGTTCCTTCAGAAGTTACGGCTTCTGTGCGCGGCGGAACAGCAGGTCTTGAAGTAAGCTGCGAGTCAAAGCTCATTAAGCTTAAGGCAACAGCCGACGGTGTTTACAAAAATGTGGCCGTAAGACTTACCGGAAGCGACGGTTCAAAATATGACGCATCTTCTGTAAATATAATTGCAGATTCAGCATTGCCTTCGATAACTCTTGCAAAGTCCTTTAACCTTAACTTTGTGGGAAGCAAATTCGACATAGAAGGAACGGTTTCTGATGCAAACGGAATAAACAGCCTTGAATATGCACTTTGGGATGAAAAACCTGCCGCTGTTCCGGCTGAAGGAAAATCAAAGTCTTCTGAAAAAACACAGGCTTTGGAAGAACAGACTGCCGTTCCCGAACCAGTGTGGAATTCTGTCAGGGTTACAAAGAGCGGTGCTTTCTATTCAGAAATAAATCTTGACAGTTTTGAAGACGGATATGTTCCGGTTACGCTGCGTGCAACTGACGGTACGGGACGCGTTTCTTATTTTAACGGAACTGTCTTTAAGGACACAACTGCGCCTTTAGTAAGTGTTATTATTCCTGAAGCCGGTGCTGTCATTAACGGTGAAAATACAATTGCATTCTCTGTAAAGGATAACGGTCTTGTTCAGAATATAGTTTACAGGGACGACAACGGCGCAAACAAAAATTCATTTGACATTTACAAAACGCCTGATATGGTTCCGCTTAAGACAAAACAGGATGATGAAGGTACAGAAGTAAAATACCGCGACGAAAATGACATTAACGTTACTCTAAATTCTTCTATGCCGAATGCCCGCGTCGGAACAAAAATCATGCCTGTCGGTAACGGAATGTCTTTTGTGTTTACTGACGCTTTGGGGAATTCAACTTCTGTAAACAAGTGGGAATTCTCTGTTGACGAAGAGAGCGACAAGCCGCGTGCAGAAATTCACCTTCCCGAAGAAAACCAGGTAATTACTACTGACTTTACGATTACTGGTGTTATTTACGATGATGACGGTCCGTGCAAAGTTCTGTTCAAAATAGATGACGGTGAGTACCAGACTGTTTCTGAAGAACTTGCTTCGAGTTACAAAATAAATGTTCCGCTTGCTGCAATGACAGACAACGAACATACGGTTACTGTTTACGCAGTTGACATTAACGGTGTGCGCGGTGACAGTGTTTCACGTAAGTTCAGGATTTCGCTTGAAGAACCGAAGGGCGGTGTAACCCTTCCCGAAATAAGCAGCACCGTAAAGGAAACTGTTGAAATAAAAGGATGGGCAAGCGACAAAAACGGAATAAGTCGCGTCCAGGTTTCTGTAGATAACGGCGCTACGTTCAACGACGCAAAGGGTACTACGGAATGGTCTTATACTTTTGACACACGCATTATTCAGGACGGAACCCACGTTGTGTTCATAAAGATTTGGGACGGCTACGGAATTACCGGCCTTTATTCTTCGCTTATCAATATAGACAACACTGCGCCCAGTCTTTCATTGGAACTGCCGCTTGACGATTCCAAAACGACAAAAAATATTTTCTTTAGCGGTCAGACAACAGACAATATTGGTCTTACCGATCTTTACATTACGGTAAGAAGTCTTGACAACAAAAAGATTCCGGAGCGTCTTTCAAAGAGAAATCTTGTTCCTGATGAAATTATTTCACAGGCGCTCGATATTTCTGAACTGGACAACGGTTTCTACAATATTGAACTTACAGGAACAGATGCTGCCGGCAATATTACGCGTGTAAGCCGCAACATTCAGCTTGACAAGACAAAGCCGCTTGCAAAGATAGATCTGCTTTATCCTCTTAACGGTTCATCGCATTCAGGCATGTTCAACATTTATGGTACTGCAGTAAGCGAGCATGAAGACCCGGTTGTGAGCATTGACCTCTATCTTGACGGACATCTTGTTCCGGGGCTTGAAAGTGCACAGGTGACCCCGAGCGGATACTTTAAGTTCCTTATGAAACAGACATTTGCTACTGCCGGCCAGGAAGTTTCTGAACAAGATTCTTCTGAAGACGGAACAGAATCTGCAGTTGCAGAGCCGTTTGTTCTTAAGGATGGTGAACACAGGTACCAGGCTGTTGCTGTCACAAAAAGCGGAAAACGCATTATTTCGAATGAGCAGACTTTTATTTACAATTCTTACGGCCCGTGGGTTACGCTCGACACATTCACTTACGGCGACTTTGCAATGAACCGTCCTCTTCTTAAGGGAAAATCCGGTTATGAGGTAAGCCCCGAAGAAGCGGCACTCCTTAAGGACAAAGCCACGCCGAGTGAAGTAAAAGCTGCCATTGCCGCAAAAAAAGTACGCCAGGTTTTCATAAGCTTTAACAACGGAAAGACTTACGAGCCTGTTTCTGACGTTAACAAGGGTGCATGGCAGTACCGCGTTGAAAATCTTGATATTCCGGCCGGACTTCATTTTATGCTCATCAAGGCAGAAATGTATAACGGTGAAAATGCAATGACTAGGGTTGTTGTACAGGTAGACAGAACGCTGCCGTCAATAAGACTCATTTCACCGGGCGAAGGCGGAAGATACAATCAGGAACTCAAGTTTGACGGTCTTTCTTCTGACAACATTGACCTTAAGAACGTAAATCTTTTCCTGCGCAAGGGAGACAAGGCTTCTTACGAGGTTCCGGGATTCATTCAGGGACTTTACTTTGATGTTTCTATGTGGGGCGCAACTTTCTACAACGTGGGAATAGGACTTACGGCCTTTGACAATGCAGTTAAAGTTCAGGCAAACTTCGGACAGTTTACGCAGGAACAGAGAGATATGGTAAGTGAATTCCTTGGCCTCGAAAAGTCATACCTGCGATTTGGCGGAAACGTAATAGGAGCGAAGATTATTGCACAGCTTGCGTATATTCCGTTCAGATATTTCTTTGGACGTGACTGGGACTGGTTGAGCGCAAGTGTTTCTATAGGCGCAAACTTCTCTTACTTTACTGATTCTGGTGCCTCTATCGTAACAGGCGAAAAAGTTCCGCAGATGCTTTCTGCTGCTCTTATGCAGGTTGAATTCCCGCGCGTGACTATACAGAACTGGAAGATGTTCAGAACCTGGTCGCTTTATGCCGAACCGCAAATCTGGTTTATTCCGTCTGATATTGCCAGCGATGATGCCCGCAAGTACTTGTTTACCGCATCATTCGGTTTACGTACAAGTGTGTTTTAATATTAAGGGGGCTAGCCCCCTTAATATTTTTAAAAAGGGCTTTGCCCTTTTTAACCCTTAGTTAAAATGTGCTGCGGGGCAGCCCCTGAATATTAAATAATATTTCGTTATGGCTCTGTGGCTTGCGTGCTAAAGACAAAAACTTTCTTATATTGTATAATATACGAATAGCAAAGTTTGAGGTAACAATGAGCAACGAACAGGATGACAATAAAAAAAAGGACAATGATCCTTACGACTTTTTTAAGCTTTCGATAGATGATCCAAAAGACGACAAAAAGGGCAGCAACGACAAAAAGCCAAAAAAGATGCCGTTCTGGACAATGCTACTGGTTCTTGTGGGAATTCTTGCAGTAGTAAATCTTCTTTTTGTATCACGCCCTGACAATCTTATTGACTTTTCTGAATTCAGAAATTATGTAGAACAGGGAAAAATTGTCCGCGTAGAACTGGGCGAAAATTATTTTATAGGCTACGGTTCAAACGCTTCTGTTCCGGCTGCACAAAAGAATTTTCCGTTTTTGGGAAGTCAGGCCGATTCTTCAGAAGTGTACAAGACAAGCGGCGTCCTTATGGAAAGTTTTATAAAACTTCTTGACGAAAAGGGCGTGGACTACAAGTTTGTTACAAGACAGAATAATTATTTTATACAGCTTCTTCTTAATCTCATAATTCCGTTTGGCTTTATTTTCCTTATGTACTTCTTTATCTTCCGCAAAATGGGCGGCGGAATGGGAGGCATGGGTTCTATTCTTGGCGGCGGCGGCAAGTCAAAGGCTGTTGATGAAGGCAAGGTAAAAACACGTTTTTCTGATGTAGCCGGTGTTGATGAAGCAAAAGAAGAACTTATGGAAGTTGTTGATTTTCTTAAATCCCCAAAAAAGTATACTGATATTGGCGGTAAGATTCCGAAGGGTGTTCTTCTTGTCGGACCTCCGGGAACAGGTAAAACACTTCTTGCCCGCGCTGTTGCAGGAGAAGCGGGCGTTCCGTTCTTTAGAATAAGCGGATCTGACTTTGTTGAAATGTTTGTCGGTGTAGGTGCCAGCCGTGTGCGTGATTTGTTCAGAACTGCCCGCGAAAAGGCTCCGTGCATTATCTTTATTGACGAACTTGATGCCATCGGCAAGAGCCGTGTAAACAATCTTGGCGGAAACGACGAGCGCGAACAGACTCTTAACCAGCTTCTTGTAGAGATGGACGGTTTTGACAACGAAAAGGGTCTTATTATTCTTGCAGCCACAAACCGTCCTGACATTCTGGACCCGGCACTTCTTAGACCTGGAAGATTTGACAGACAGGTTCCGGTAGAAAAGCCTGACGTTCAGGGACGCGAACAGATTCTGCGCATTCACGCAAAGAATGTAAAGCTCGATGACGATGTGGATTTTGTTTCTATAGCACACGGAACTACAGGGTTTGCCGGCGCAGATCTTGCTAACGTGGTTAATGAAGCTGCGCTTCTTGCTGTACGCAATGGACACAAGAAAGTATGCATGGACGACTTTAACGAAGCAATAGATAAAGTAAGCATTGGTCTTAAGAAAAAGACGCGCAAGGAAAATGAAAAGGAAATGCGCCTTGTTTCTGTTCACGAAACAGGACATGCCCTTGTCGGTGCCTTTACTCCGGATTATCCGCCGGTAAACAAGATTACGGTTGTTCCTCGTAGCCATGGTGTCGGCGGATTCACCCAGTACCGCGAAGAAGAAGAGAAGAACTTCCAGACAAAGAAAGACATGCTTAACGAAGTAGACGCTCTTCTTGGAGGACGCGCTGCCGAACAGATTGTACTCGGTGATATTTCTACAGGAGCATCAAACGATATTGCTCAGGCTACAAATATTCTTAAGCGCATGATAATTGATTTTGGAATGAGCGACCGCTTTCGCAATATGACGCTCGGTAAGGGTGTGCTGGGTAACGCCGGCAGCGAACCTGTTCTTGTACGTGAATTCAGTGAAGATACGCAGAAGTTTATTGATGACGAGATTGCGCGTGTAATGGATGAGCGCTATACACACGTTCTTTCGCTTCTTGAGTCTCACAAAACACTGCTTGACTATATTTCTTCGCGCCTTCTTGAAAAAGAAACCATGGACGGCAAGGAATTCATGGAAATAATCAAAGCAGAAGACCACTGCAAGGAACTGGAGTCGGCGGCAACCGCAAATGCTGCTGCCCAACAGAATGGTGCCGCAGAAAATCTTCCTGCAGTAACAGAAGAAAAACCGGCGCGAAAGCGTGCTTCTTCAAAGAAAGCAACTTCTGCCGCAGAAAAAGACGCGGGCGCAGAAACAAAACCTGCCCGTCGCGGAAGAAAACCTGCAGCAAAAAAAGAAGATAAATAAGACAGACTTGTCTGACAAATGTTTTTTCAAAGGCCCTGTTCCGGTTTGGTTCAGGGCCTTTTTTTATATCAGGAATTCTTGTTGTGCTCAATAAATGTTTGTTGAAATTTCTCTAAAATGTCCAAAATACTTGTATGTCGCTTCGCGACGCTAAAAAACAAATCATTTCATACTTCCCCGTCCTCCTTCGCGCATTTTAACTTTCCATAAAATTGAACGATTGAGCAAGTATCAACTTGCGATTGAGTACAATTCGTACGCGTGAGCGTACACGTTAATAAGGGCAGTTGTGCAACAACTGAAGTTTTCATGAACAACGCTATTTGAGTTGTTCATGAAATACTTTTGCTAAGGGGTATCTTTTTAAAGGCAACGTCTTCCCGCGCGGACGTTGCGTTTACAAATACGCTTACATTACGCAACAAATCAAAGTTCAAAAATTTCCTAAAAAAGTTAGCATAAATTTTATCCAAAACAACAAATCAAAGCCTATATATATAGTAGACACAAATGTGTTAAATAAAATATAGGCAGGTAAGAAAAATTAAACCTATAGAAGAATTGACTTTTGCGGATGACTTCATGTTCGGGAAAGTGATGCAGGACAGAGAAATTTGTGCAGGTGTGATTGAGCGGCTTTTGGGAATAAAGGTCGGTAAGATTAAATACCCGAAGCTTCAGAAAGTAATTGCGCCTTATTACAGCACTCACGGCGTACGGCTTGATGTCTACTTAGAAAATAGCACAACAGTCTTCGATGTAGAAATACAGACGACACCGGTGGCAGCACTCGGAAAGAGAATGCGCTATTACCAGAGCATGATAGACATAGACCACCTTACGCAGGGGAATCCGTATGACGTACTTAAGGAAAGTTATGTCCTGTTTTTGTGCAAGAAAGTGCCGTACAAAGAAAAACGCAGTGTTTACAAATTTGAGCGTACAAGCGAAGGTATAAGCGCAGGTGACAATTCGCACTGGATAGTTTATAATTTGGAACAGAGTAAAGAAGAAAGCGACGCAAGCCTTCGTGCATTTATGGAATACGTGGGCAGCGGAAATTCTACAGAAAACGATGCTTTGGTAGAACGCATTGCGCATACTGTAGAAAAACTTAAAAGGAACGAACTGTTCAGGGACGAATACAGGGCAATGAATTTACACGATTACGACAAGTTATCACAAGGAAGAGCGCAAGGTCGCAAAGAAGGGATAGCACTGGGACGCCAGGAAGGTATAGCGCAAGGGCTTCAGACGGCGGTACGCATATTGATTGAGATGGGACTTTCACAGGATCAGATTGCAAAAAAGACAGGCCTTAGTTTAGAACAGGTTACCGCGCTGAAAGAAAAAAATAGGACTTGAACCGAACCCTCCGGTCGTGCACGTCCTGTGCACTCCCTGCGGGCGGTTTCGTTCGCTGCCGGCGACATCGTGTCGCCTTTTCGTGGCACTTGCCACGCGCTCACTTCGCTATTCGGTTCAAAATTTATCTCGTTAACAAAAAAAATAAGGTACCTACAATCATGCAGATACCTTTTATGATAGCCAACTTCCGGACTTGAACCGAATACCTGCGCGTTACGAGGGCGCTGCTCTACCAGGTGAGCTAAGTTGGCACTTTATTTACTTATTATAACAATTTTCTTTCGTTTACGTCAAGATTCAGGAAATTTACGGCATGTGAAAATAGTACCAAAAGCGGTGGTTGGAAACGATTCCGATTTTTGTGTAAAAAAATAAAAAATTGTTTTTTCTTATAAAAAAAATGATTTTCCTGTAACCTGCTATAACCGAATTTTGCCCAGAAATTACATAAATATAATAAAAGTATGAATTAATATTTCTAAATTCTAAATAACCTGCACTGAAGAAAACTGTTTTTACTTAACCCGGTGCTGAAGTTGAAATAAATATAATAAAAGTATCTAAAACTATTCTAAAAATCATACATCACACTAAAATTATAAAAATCGTGCTTAAAATTTGACAGTCAAAATAGTATGACTTAATATTACCTCACGGTTCAAAAAATCTGAAAAGTGGTCGGATTCGAACCAAAAAAAAATTGGAGGAAAGGATGAAAAAAATTATTGCTTTCATCTCAACTTTACTGGTGCTTTCAGCAGCTGTTTTCGCTGACGTATCTGTAAAGAAGCGTGACGACGGTAAGGTAGAGGTTACATTCTTCTACGGAAACCCTCGTGCTACAGAAGTTCTTCTTGCCGGAGATTTTAATAACTGGCAGGATGGCGCAGAAGCCATGACAAAGACCGACAAGGGCTTTACAATGACAAAAGTAGTTCCAGCAGGAACTATCATGAAGTATAAGTTCATTTCTGACGGAAACTGGACAGCAGACCTTAAAGCACCCGATACTGTAGATGACGGATTCGGTGGAAAGAACGGTCTCGTAGACGTAGACTCACTCGTCGCAGCACAGGGCGGCGGAGACAGCGGAGCAAAGAAGTCCGGAATAAAATTTATTTCATGGACAATGCTCGGAACCCAGTCAAACTTCAGCACACAGGGTGCAATTGATAAAACAAAGAAAGGATTTGATTTTGACAGCCAGTCTGTTGGTCTCAAGTCTTACAATAAACTTACAGGAAACGCACTCCCCGGAGTTCCTTTCTATGTAGAAATCGCCCTTGCAGAGCGCGAAATTGAAGACTATTCAGCAGAAAAAAAAGTAACATACGTTGCCAAGAAAAATATTGCCAACGGTTGGGCAATTGACCCTGTAGACGGACTCAAGCAGCTTGGTTCTGACCTTCTCAGCAGCCCGGTAGCTTACCTTGCAAGTGCAGATAATAACAAAGGAGCTAGTAAAGAAGGTCCTGGATCAAATCCGTTCCTTGGACACCTTAAGTTTGGTTTTGACACTGCATGGGTAAAGTACTACACAGGATTTAACTATGCAAAGATGGAAGTTCGCCAGCCGGTTATCTGGAAGACAGTCGACGGAAACTGGGATGCAGGTTACAACCACGTTGGTGGATTCGCTTCATTCAGCACAGGCGACAAAATCAATAATCTTTTTGCAGATTCTGGCGTAACTCTTGATGCAGGCTTCATTCCCAACAAGACAGCAGACCGCAAGGGAACAAAATACGGATACATCGGATGGCTTGGTGCTTCTATGCTCAACGGAGACGTTGTAGTAGACCTTCAGTCAAACGGTGCTTATGACGGAACACTCATTTTTGATGACCCGGTAGAACATGACTTTATCGTTGGTGCAAAGGCAAAGTTTGCAGACCTTGGACTTAAGGTTGCAGCACAGGCTCTTTTTGCAACACACCAGAAGTCAAGTGCAGACCTCGAGACAGACGGAGCTTCCAGCATTGCTGACTGGTCAGGATATTCAACAGATATCTGGTACCGCAATACAGAAAACGGACTTCAGAACCTTGCAGGAAACGTACAGCTTTCTTACGAGGACAGCGACAAGGTTTGGGGAGCAGGAGTTGAATACCGCATGCGCGGAGCACAGGCTTCTCTTCTCTATGTTCGCCAGAACCATGGCGACGGAACATTCGACCTTAGCAACATGCTTGGTGTAGCAAACAGCCAGCGCGTTGCAGTTAACGGATACTACAACAACGAAGACATTGGTCTTAACATCGGACTCAACGCTTCTGTAGAAATGCCTCTCGAAAAGATTGGTATGACAGACGAAGTCGCAGCAGGCTGGAAAGCAGAACTTGATAAGGTAAGCTGGTACAACGACCGCTTCAGCGGAAACTACGAGCCTCTCTACGGAATCGAAAGCGGAATGGAAGTTGCAGTTACACCGACTGTTGCTTACACTCTTGATGACATGACATTCACAGCTTACGGAGACCTCTACTACAAGAATTACAAAGTAGAAAAGGGATCTTACATAAGCGATAAGTACGGTTGCTCTGACAGCGAATTTGCTTTCAAGCGTGCAGGTCTTACATTCAACTGGAAGAACATTGGAGACGTAGTAAAGGCTCTTGATGTTAACTACGGTTACGATGACTCTAACGGAGCACGCATGTTCAACACATTGGTTGGACAGGTTACACTTCCTATGAGCATGAAGGCAAGCGTAGCATTCGGTCTTCGCACAGTTAAGTCTACAGTAGCCGGAAAAAAAGAATTCAAGGTAGAAGAAAAGAACAACCCGTTTGCATTTGCAGTCGGATTCTCAAAGCAGTTTACAAAACTTGCAAAGCCAACTTTCTACACACAGTTCTGCTACAACATGGACCCGTACAAGCACTTTGGCGACGGACAGGATCAGCTTAACCTTGACCGCGCTAACGTAAACGGAAGTCACGAGAATGAAGGTGTAGGATGCATTGACCCGGTAGACTGGTATGACGGACGCGGAGCATTCCGTGTAGGTATCCGCTGGGATATCTAATCTATAGAATGCATTTGCTTAAGATTCCCGCCTGATTAAGACGGGATTCACAAACTTAATGGAGAAAATTTAATGAAAAAGATACTTTCATTTTTAGCAGCAGGCGCTCTTGCTTTGGGACTCATTGGTTGTTCTGGTGACTTGCACGATGCTCTCAAAACTGACGTTTCAACACTTCAGATAAGAGGAGATCTTCCTGGTGCAAGCTGGGATGGTACAGACCTCAAAAAAGATACAGAAGATACATATTCGTTCTCTTTCCTTGCAACAACATCAACCGGCCGCTTTGCCTTTACAGAAAAAGACAATAAGTGGAACGTTGCATATCGTGGAACAAGCGACGGAAAACTTTACGAAGGTTTTAAAAAAAGCTTTGATGAAGCCGTTCTTTATAACGCTCCTTCTTTGCCGGACTCTATGCCTGTTGCCCTTACACCGGGTGCATCTTACAAGATTACTGTAACTGGCGGTCCTGCTACTGTTAATTGTAAGATTGAACAGACTGCAAAAGCAATTCCAATGGCTATTGTAATTAACGGTGAAGAGTCTGATGTTACTCCAACTGGTGATGCAAAGTACAAGTATGAGTTTGAACCTTCTGCAGAAGAAAGAACTGTAAACTTCAGTTTCAAGAGCGGAATTTCTGTTTTTGCCCCTGCTGAAGAAACCGCATTAACAGTTGGAAATTCTTCAAGTGCATCTGTTTCTTCTGCTGCAGCTGCAACATGGAGCATCAAACTTGAAAAAGATACTCCATACCAGCTTGCAATTTCATATGCAGACGGCAAAGTTTCTGTAACATTCCTTACAAACTATAGTTGTATGCTTGCAAACTGGCTCGTAGAAGGATGGGGAAGAAGTAGTTTTGTAACTTCAGATGAAGGTTACCCTTGGACAGAAAGTCTTTCTGGTATAACTTTATCTGCAAAAACTTATGATGAAGCAACAAAGATTGCTACTTATGAAGCAAGATGGGTTGTATCGAATGCTTCAACTATTGGTGCAGATATTGCTCTTCATAGAGGACCAAATGATTGGGATAAAGGTGGTCGCTATGAACTTGGTGATAATAAAGAATTGAAAGTTGGTACAAAGTATAAACTTGAAAAAGGTAAAGATCCGGGTAATGGCAGAGCATATGTTCTTCTTGGTGAAGGAAATAATGTAATCGTTGCAACTTACGAAAGCAATGATAATACAGGAGATGTATACGTTACATATTCTGTAGAAAAAGAAGTTATTCCTCCTACAATTCCTGATTTGTCAACTTGGAATCTTAAGGGAAACATGAATGACGACAGTTGGAGTACTCCATATTTTACATTTACAAAAATTAAAGAAAATACTTTTACAGCTGTTTTTGAATGGACAAGAGATACAGGTACTCTCGAATTTGGCTTAATTGACGCAAATGGAGACTGGAAAGGAGGTTGCGGTGTAGAACTTTCTTCTGCTAAAGCAACTGCTGATGGTTCTGTATTAAGTGGTGGTAATTCACATATAACTGGACTTAAAAAAGGAAAAACTTATAGTATTACAATTTCTGTTAAAGATGTAGATGGAAACGCTTCATTTGCATTTGCTACTTTGAAATAAAGTTTATGTAATTTTCTAAAAAACAAAAGGCGATTCGGTTAATATACCGGGTCGCCTTTTCTTTGTATTTTTTTCAGGAGAGACAGGAGGTTTTATGAAAAAAACAATAGTTCTGATGTTAACAGCATTGCTCACATTGGGCATTGGGTTATCAGGATGTTCAGACGGAATAAACTCAAATCCGGGAACATCGACAGATAAGAATGGAATGTCTGTAGATCCAAATTTGCCTTCTGTTCAGGAAGGTCAGATTAGAATAAACTGCGCCTATCCGAATGCTCAGAACTTATGGGTATGGGATGATTTTGCAGCTTCTGAAATTTCAAAATGCAAAGACTGGAATACTTCAGATGCTGTAACATTGACAGGTACTAATGGTGATTTCAAATACTTTGATGTAAAACTTGCAGACAACCCTAAACAGGTTAGTTTTATAATTCGTTCTGCAAAAGGGGATAAAAAACTTACAGAAAAAGATTTGATTTTTATTTTCCCGAATAAATATAATGAAATTTATGTTGTTGATGGCAAAATTATGGTAACAACTTCTGATAAATCTACCGGCAAAGTTTCCCTTTCCAATCCAAAGGGACTTGCTTCAGGTTCTATCGTTGATGAAAATACAATAAAACTTATTGGTGACGGCATCACATTTAGTGATAAAAATGTCATAGTCAAAAATGGCGACAAAACTTTGGGTGTCTCTTCAATATCAGAAATGACTTTGACAACCTCTGAAAACTTAAAAAACTACGGAATGGTTGAGGTATCCTATACAGACGAAATGGGAACTGATACAATTACAGCAATTCCTGATGATACTCTTTTGGATGAGTGGTTTAATATGAAGGATATAACAAAGCTTGGTTATGCTGACGGTGTCTTTACAACCTGGGCACCTTTGGCTTCAAAAGTTCAGGTTCTTCTTTATAAAACAGCAGATTCTCTAAGTGATTCAACTTATTTACCAAAAGAAATTTCCATGAGCAGACAGACAGACGGAACGTGGAAGACAGAAGATGTCTCAAGTGATGTTTCAGGAAATAATTATTATAAATATCGTATCAGAAACGGAAACTATTCATACGATGTTTGTGATATCTGGGCAAAAGTTGCTTCAAAAAATTCTGAAGCAACACAGATTGTTTCTATAAATGATTCTTCTGCAAAACCTGCAGGATGGAATTCCAAATATGAAAATCCATTTTCTGGCAGTTCTGTTAAATCTTACAGCGATGCAATAATTTACGAAATGCACATTCGTGACTGGAGCATGGCTATGGATAAAAGTTCTTCAGGTTCCTTTGATGAAATTGCTGATGCAATGAAAGTCGGTGGTACTCTTTATAACCATCTTAAAGATCTTGGCGTAACTCATGTTCAAATTCTTCCAATGTTTGAATATGCAAAAGTAGGTTCTGATGATACAGCATATAACTGGGGCTATAACCCTTATAACTGGAATACTCCGGAAACACGTTATGTTAAGTCAATGACAGATGGTACTGATGCTGTAAAATCAATGCGTTCTATGATTCAGGCTTTCCATGATGCCGGAATTGCCGTAAATATGGATGTTGTTTACAATCATACTTCAGGAACAAAGAACGGTTCAATTTATGATATGACAGTCCCAAAATATTTCTATCGAACAAATGGAGATACTTATTTAAATGGTTCTGGTTGCGGTAACGAAACAAATTCAGAGCATGAAATGTTTAAGAAATATATGATTGATTCTCTTAAACACTGGATGACAGATTATCACATCAATGGATTCCGCTTTGACCTTATGGGTGTTCATGATACATCCACAATGGAAGAAATTTATAAAGAACTTGTAAAAATTGATCCGGATGTAATGGTTTACGGTGAACCATGGGTTGGTGGTGATAAAAATGCTTCTATAGCAACAGAAGGTGCTATTTCTGTTGGTAATACAAACGGTGTTGCTGCATTTGATGATGATTTCAGGGATGCAATAAAAGGCGCTGAATACGGTGGATTTCATAAAGGTCAGGTTCAGGGTACTTACAATGATTCAGGAATTATAAAAGGCCTAAGTGGTGCAAGTGGAAAAAATAAAAGAAATACAACTGGCAGACCAGCCCTTTCACTGCATTATGTTGAGTGTCATGATAACTACACTTTGGCAGACAAGTTGTGCTATTCAACTGTAGGTTCTTCTATTATTGGAAAAGATGACATAGTAGAATATTTTAAATCTTTCTCTGAACTTGATGAAACAAAGCAGGCTCTTGTCAAAGCACAGAATAAACTTTCTGCAGCATATGTTTTCCTTGCACAGGGTACTCCGTTTATTAACGGCGGTCAGGAATTTATGCGCACAAAGAAGGGTAACCCTGACAGTTATGCCGCAGATACAAAGGGTGGTTATAAATGGAGTGAGACAGAAATTCTTAATTGCAACGCCATCGACCTCACCTTTAAAGAAACTTATTCTGATGTATACAACACCTATAAGGGACTTATTGCATTTAGAAAGGCAAACTCTGACGCATTCGGACACAATGGCCGAGCACGGGCAGAAAAGATTTCTGCTGGTGTAACAAAATACACAACAGACGACTTCCTTGTATACTTTAACGCAACTAACGCGGATGTAGCTATAGATACAACAGATGCAGCAGACTACACAAAATCTGTAGATGTATCTTCCGGAACACCAACAGAAGCTCCTGTTCCAACAAATGTTGCTCCAAAGTCATTTGTAATTCTTAAAAAATAATGCATGACAAAAGCAGGTTAGGACTTGCTTTTGTAAAACAATTCGTATGCGTTAACGCACGCCGCTGCAGATTATACTTCTGTAACGGCGTGCGTTTTTTTTGTGTGCTGTGTTAATTTAACAGCTATTTAATCGGCTTAAAAAAATCAAAAAACTTGAGAGTTAAGAATTCAAATATTCAAATGTAGATAAAGCCCTAATTGTAGAATTTGTAAAATCTTTTAGATGAAGGTATTTCAAAAATAGAAGGTTTTATTAAAAAATATTTTGATTAAAAAAATTGGTTAAAATTGTTCTTTGAAAAAAAATTATAGTTAGGAGTTATTATAAACTTTGAACCATAAAAATGCAGCCTTCATCGTATTTTGGCTTTACATGGTATTGAACAAATTTTTCCTGTTTTTGAGGAAGCCGTGCAAATCCTAAAGTTTTGTAATGTTCAATAAGTTTTTCTTGTGAAATTCTGCAATCATTGTTTTGAAAGTTTCCTTAAAAGTTCCCGTTCTTTAGCGTGTTCTTTTTTAATCCATTCTTCAAATTCTTTTGCTTCCTGATCCATCTTTGTAAAATCAGGTTTTGGCATATTAAGAATATACGCAATCGGATTATCTCCATTATTCAATTCATCAAAGTATTTTTTATCGTGGTATCTCATATAACACCTCCTAACATAAATATTATACAGATAATCACAAATGTCAAGATTTTTTCTTTTTATGTCTTTTTTCTTTTTAATCTATAGCATTCCCAAAAAATGCTGGAAGTGGTGTTCCAAAAATAGTGGATGCCTTGAAAACGCATGCATTATGTAAATTGTAATTACATTTATCTTTTACATAAATACTTTTATCCAAAAGATATCTGCAAATATATATCGTACTATTGATAAAATAATGAAAATGATACCCAGTGATTTATATACATCAAATACAAGTATATTCAAGTTATAAGCCGCCACAAAAACGGTTTCCGCAGCTCCTGTTTCACGGTTTCCATGTTCCCGGAACTGCGGTTTATTTTTGTCGGAATATTCAATATTTTTCACAAAGATAATAAATATTCATTTTTTAAGAAATTAAAAAATGATATTATTGATTCAGAAGTTTTTTGAATAAAACCTGCTGATTTTACCAACAGAAATCTGCCAAATTCACCAATAAAAGATTGCCAAATTAACCAACAAAGTTTATAATATTTTTATGAAAAAATATAGAAAAAGAATTTATGATACGCTTTTAGATTATAGATTAGAAGAAACAGGTGCTGTTGTTATTGAAGGACTAAAGTGGTGTGGAAAAACTACAACTGCAGAGCAAAAAGCTAAAAGCATTTTATATATGAATGATCCAGATTCTATTCAGCAAAATTTGGAACTTGCAAAAATTCAATCAAAACTGTTACTTCAAGGAGAAAATCCTCGTCTTATTGATGAATGGCAATTAGCTCCGAATCTTTGGGATTCTATTAGATTTGAAGTTGATCATAGAAAAAAGGAAGGACAATTTATTTTAACAGGTTCTGCGATTCCAAATGATAGTGATAAAAAAAGGCATACAGGAACAGGACGATTTTCTTGGATTATGATGAGACCTATGAGTCTTTGGGAATCAGAAGATTCTAATGGTCAAGTAAGTTTAACTGAATTATTTGAAGGCAAAACTGATATTTCAGGAATCAATAATAAAAAATTAGAAGATATTGCTTTTTTTGTTTGTCGTGGTGGTTGGCCAGCTTCAATTGATAAAAAAGAAAGAGCCAGTTTACATTTAGCTTTTGATTATTATGATGCTGTTGTAAAAGAAGATATTTCTAGAGTAGATAATGTTGAACGAGATAGTGAGCGAGCAAAACTTTTAATGCGTTCTTATGCTCGTAATCAAGGAACTCAAGCCAGCATTGCTTCCATAACACAAGATATTAGTGCAAATGATGACAGTAATCTTTCAGAAAATACGACTTTGTCGTATATAAAAGCATTAAAAAAAATTTTTGTAATAGAAGATATGAGTGCTTGGAATCCAAATCTAAGAAGTAAAAGTGCAATTAGAACAAGCAATACAAGATATTTTGTTGATCCTTCTATTGCTGTTGCAAGCTTAGGCTTAGGTCCAAAAGATTTAATACAAGATTTAAATACATTTGGTCTTTTATTTGAAACTATGTGCATAAGAGATTTAAGAGTTTATGCAGATTCTTTGGAAGGAACAGTTTATCATTTTAGAGATAAGACTGGACTAGAATGTGATGCTGTTATTCATTTACGAAATGGTTCTTATGGATTAATAGAAATTAAGTTAGGTGGAGAACATTTAATTTCTGAAGGAATAAAAACACTAAAATCTCTTTCTCAAAAAATTGACACAACAAAAATGAAAGAACCTTCATTTTTAATGGTTCTTACGGCTGTTGGAGATTATGCGTATAAAAGAGAAGATGGAATTTTAGTTGTTCCGATTTGTTGTCTAAAAAATTAATTTTTTTGTAAATTATTTTTGCCAAGTTTACCAACAAAATATAAAAATCTCATTTAAAAAACTGTGTAGCAATTTTGAATCAGTGTGACAAAAAAACGAAACTCATATTGCTTTTCATTATCAATACCAGTCTTTAATGGAGCATTCAAATTTAAATACAAACGTCGAGTAAAAAATATGTTTTTTTGTTTTTCCCAGTGATTTATATACATCAAATACAAGTATATTCAAGTCATAAGCCGACTGGAAAAAAGCGGGAAAATGGTTAGAGGATAGGCACACCAGAGAAGCGGCCAGAACATAACCACAAAAATGATGGAACAAGCAGCAGAAGTCACAACTGCCAGAAAACCTGACTGTCAAGATTTCTTCTTTTTCTTTTTAATCTTTTGCATTTATAAAAAGTGCTGTAAATTAAACGGAAAAATGTGTTTTCTGTTTTATTGTTCTTTGAAAAAAATTATAAAATTTTACCAATCTTTCCAAGAAATGTAGCCTCCGTGAGTGGGTGTTGCAGGAAAAGTTTGTTCTCCACTGTAAAGGACATTTATATTTTGTTTTGATATTTTAAATAAATCTGAAATTTTATTTAAAGAATTAAAGAATTTTTCATTTATTGTGCTTGATGATTTTATTTCAAATAATTTTATAGTATTAAATTCTTCTATCAATAGGTCTATTTCCAATCCGTTTGAATCTCTCCAGAAATATGCGTTTGGATTTTTTCCTTTGAAAAAACATTCTTTAATATAATTGCTGATTATCATATTTTCAAAAATTCCTCCACGTAAATAATGCGTTTGGATTTGTTGAAAATTTTCCATTCCAAGTAATGAACATACTAATCCTGAATCAAAGAAATATAGTTTTGGAGATTTTATCAAGCGTTTTCCAAAATTTTTATAATAAGGTTTTAGTAAAAAAATTATCCCACTTGTTTCAAGAATTGAAAGCCATGATTTTACAGTTAAAACAGAAATTCCAGTTTCATTTGCAAGTTCTGTTGTGTTTAAGATTTGACCAGTTCTTCCGGCACATAAACATATGAATTTGTGAAAAACTGATAAATCTGAAATATTTTTTAATTCACGAACATCTCTTTCAATATAAGTCTTTATGTAAGAACGATAAAAATCGTGTGGAGAAGGATTTTGATTATAAATTCTTGGGTAAAAACCTGTCCAAAGACATTCGTCAATATTTTCTTTGAGTAAAGAAGCATTTTTAAGTTCACTTATTGAAAAAGTTGACAGATTTAAAATTGCACATCGACCTGCAAGACTTTGAGAAATTGAATTCATCAGTAAAAAATTTTGAGAACCGGAAAGAATGTAAATTTCTGTTTTGTCTAATTCATCAATATGACTTTGAATGTAAGAAAATAAATCTGGAACGCGTTGAACTTCATCAAAAATTGTTTTTTCTGGATAAAGACTTAAAAAATATCGAGGATCATTTGTTGCAATTTGTCGAAAATCTAAATCTTCTAAAGAAACGTATTTCCAATCAGGAAAAAGTTTTTTAAGTAATGTTGATTTTCCACATTGTCTGCAACCTGTTAGAGTAACAATAGGGAAAGTTTTTATTAAGTTTAAGAGTTTTTCTTCTATTTTTCTTTCAATAAATTTATTTTCCATATTCAACCTTTAAAAAAGTATGTAAAACCTATAATTGATTATATAAATTACATACTTTTTGTCAAGTTTTCTTTTTAATCCTTTTCATTAAAAAATATGATTGAATCTCTTAAACACTGGATGACAGATTATCACATCAATGGATTCCGCTTTGACCTTATGGGTGTTCATGATACATCCACAATGGAAGAAATTTATAAAGAACTTGTAAAAATTGATCCGGATGTAATGGTTTACGGTGAACCATGGGTTGGTGGTGATAAAAATGCTTCTATAGCAACAGAAGGTGCTATTTCTGTTGGTAATACAAACGGTGTTGCTGCATTTGATGATGATTTCAGGGATGCAATAAAAGGCGCTGAATACGGTGGATTTCATAAAGGTCAGGTTCAGGGTACTTACAATGATTCAGGAATTATAAAAGGCCTAAGTGGTGCAAGTGGAAAAAATAAAAGAAATACAACTGGCAGACCAGCCCTTTCACTGCATTATGTAGAGTGTCATGATAACTATACATTGTACGACAAATTGAATATTTCACTTAGTGCAAGCGCAGTTGGAAGTGATGAATGTGTTAAGTATTGGAAATCAGATCTTACTGATACTTATAAGAAATTGATTGCTGACCAGAATAAACTTTCTGCTGCATATGTTTTTCTTGCGCAGGGAACTCCGTTTATTAACGGCGGTCAGGAATTTATGCGTACAAAGAAGGGTAATCCAGACAGTTATGCCGCAGATACAAAGGGTGGTCGTAAGTGGAGCGAGAAAGAAATTCTTAATTGCAACGCCATCGACCTCAACTTTAAAGACACTTACTCCGATGTGAAATGTAATGAAATTTTCTTTTTAATCTTCAGCATTTTTCAAAAAGTGTTAAAAACTCAAAATTAGTTGCTCTTTGGTTAAAAAATAAAGGTAAAATGCAAGGTTCAAACTATCAGGTAGATAAAGAACCATTGCTCAGTATTCCGCTTCCAAATCCAAAAAATATTTTAGAAGCCCATCAGCAGACACCACTGCGTTGGAATCGCAAATTGACCAGCTGGTTTACAAACTCTACAATTTAACAGACGAAGAAATAAAGATTGTCGAAGAAAAGTAAGAAAAGTAAAAAACTTGACGGCAGCTGTTTTACTTGCTATACTATAATTATGAATGCATTTAGCGGATATATCAGTGGTAACACTGTGGTCACAGACAGAAATGTTGGTCACTACAACGGAAGGAAAGTCATTATAACAATTCTCGACGAAAAGCAAAATCAGTCTTCTGTTTCTGCTAAAAAAGTTTCTGATATGAAATCGCTTTTTGGAATTCTGCCTTCAAATATTGATTTAGACAAAATAAAAGACGAAAGGCTTGGTCTGTAATGAGAGCCGTTCTTGACACAAATGTAATTATTGATGCCATTGCCGCACGCCCGCCTTTTTATAAAGAAGCCCAGCAAATTCTTATCATGGCAGCCGAAGATAAAATTGATGCTTTTATAACCTCAAACGCCGCCACTGACATTTTCTATATTCTTCGTAAACATTTTCAATCACCTGATGCTGCAAAAGAAAATTTGAAAAAACTTTTTGAAACTATTTCTGTTTTGACAGTTGATGAAGCAAATTGTCTTAATGCAATTGATTCAGATATAAAAGATTTTGAGGATGCCGTTCTTGTTGAATCTGCAAAAGATGGTGATGTTGATTATATAGTCACAAATAATGTTCCAGACTTTACTGTATCTTCTATTCCTGCTATCAGCACAGCGGATTTCTTAAAACTTTAGTTTGAATAAAGTATTCAGTTTACTTCCTACTAACAATTTTTATCTCGTCTACCGTTAAGATTGACAATCCAATCGTGATTTCTACAGCAAATGGGATTAAGTCTCTCTCTTTCACCAAGTTTTCTCCCAATCTGTACACCTTCCGCCTTTTTGAAGTTTGCCAAGCAGTTTTCCGAGCTGTCGTTTTTCGGGTTCTTT
>OIYG01000048.1_pt1 | contig 128938 bp, 137 predicted proteins | sample 1587861 | NCBI WGS metagenome assembly OIYG01 (sample SAMN03283272) | human gut metagenome | biome: human-associated habitat; material: feces | host: Homo sapiens | place: Peru | collected 2012 | reverse complement strand
CGCCACTGGTGTTCCTCCTAATATCTACGCATTTCACCGCTACACTAGGAATTCCACTTACCTCTCCGACACTCAAGATAACCAGTTTCCAATGCAGTCCCGGGGTTGAGCCCCGGGCTTTCACATCAGACTTAGCCATCCGCCTGCGCTCCCTTTACACCCAGTAAATCCGGATAACGCTTGCCCCCTACGTATTACCGCGGCTGCTGGCACGTAGTTAGCCGGGGCTTCTTAGTCAGGTACCGTCATTTTCTTCCCTGCTGATAGAGCTTTACATACCGAAATACTTCTTCGCTCACGCGGCGTCGCTGCATCAGGGTTTCCCCCATTGTGCAATATTCCCCACTGCTGCCTCCCGTAGGAGTTTGGGCCGTGTCTCAGTCCCAATGTGGCCGGTCACCCTCTCAGGTCGGCTACTGATCGTCGCTTTGGTGGGCCGTTACCCCGCCAACTGGCTAATCAGACGCGGGTCCATCCCATACCACCGGAGTTTTTCACACCGTACCATGCGGTACTGTGCGCTTATGCGGTATTAGCAGCCGTTTCCAGCTGTTATCCCCCTGTATGAGGCAGGTTACCCACGCGTTACTCACCCGTCCGCCACTCAGTCACAAAGCAATCACCCCGAAGGGATCAAGCAAAGTGCTTCGTTCGACTTGCATGTGTTAAGCACGCCGCCAGCGTTCATCCTGAGCCAGGATCAAACTCTCATGTTTAAAAGTTGATTCTTCCAGAATTTAGCTTGGCTAAATTTCCGTATCCAGTCCCGAAGGACCGTTACTGTTTTTGGGTGCGTCTTCTTTTGAAAACGCTGCGATTCTGCATTCGAATCGCGTTCTTTGAATTATTCTCTTACGAATCTTTCAAGGTTATTTCACTGTTCAGTTTTCAATGTCCTTTGTCTTTTCGACAGCTTATTCATTTTATCAAAATGTTTTCGCTGTGTCAAGAACTTTTTTAACTTTTTTATTTTTTGTTGCTCCGTCATTAGCGGAGCGATATTTATATTATCACGCTGTCCATGGTTTGTCAACGCTTTTTTTCATCTTTTTTAACTTTTTTGTTCTATCGAAATATAATAGCAGATATGGTAGGTTTCATTTTATTTTTCTACCATATCTGCCTTTTTATAAGAACCACACGAGAAGCCCCAGTAACGGATTATTGTTATACAGCCATGTCAGCAGACTGCTCTGATCGATGTACCGGTTCATTTGTATTCCAAAACTGCTGGTACAACAGATCGCGATCAGATAAAAGAACAACCATATGTAGAGCATTCCCTGTATAAAACCGGCGGCAACTCCAAGCATTTTGTTCACTCCATGGATCACCGGAAGCCGTGATACCAGATTTAACAGTCTGGATATGACTTTTAACAACACTACCGCGATCACATACGCAAGAAAGAATGCGATCCCGGATATGATATAATGTGCAAGGATCTCCGCGATCTGGGTGTAGACTCCGCTGTTTTCCAGGAACTGATCCGCCACTCCGATCCCATGATCGATCAGCTGCTGTTCCCACGCCTTCGGAAGCACGATCCCCGCCATTTCGAGGCTGCTCTTCGGTTCATTTCCTTCTTCTGCGTTCGGATCCGCACCTGTATCTTCGCCCGTATTCTCTACATCCTGCGATGCCTGTTCTTTTTCTTCCGCATTTGCGCCGTTTTCCACAGATTTTTTCAGCTGCTCTTCACATTTTTCCTGTATCGCCGTATAGATTCCGGTATTGTTTTCCAGATAATCGCTGATGTATGGTTCTGCCCACGTTACAAACGCGATGACCAAAAAGAATGACACCAGCGAAAACGCTACGCGGATAAATCCCTTCTGATATCCTTTTATCGTACAAAATGCCAGCGTAAATAATACGCCTACTAATAACCAATTCACTTTAATCTTACCTTTTCTGTCGTTCCATCTAGTATAAATGTGTAATTCATCTGGGTCGCGCCCGACATGACACGGTACAGTTTGCGGTCAAACATATACCGGAACCGCTCAACGCCGTACAGACTGTATATCCTGCACTCCACGTCACTGGTCACGCATATCTCATTGTTATCCAGAAAGCTGATCCTGCTGTAATCCATGTCAAAATCCTTGGAAAGCACCTGTTTTCCCTTCATATCATAGACTTCTACATGTCTTGTATTGCCGCTGTCTTCATTATTATATACAACTCCGATATACTCCGTGTTGTAAAACACGCTTTTGATCTGCTTGTCAAGCGCTGTCTTTTTCGTCACCTTTGGCTTCTGCGTTCCCTCAAACAGCAGGATGCTGCTGTCTCCAAACGCCACCATGCGATTGCTGTTTAGAAATTCCATCTGCGGGAACACTTCATCGGAATAGGTATAGGATGCCACGATATTATCGATCTCATTTTGTCCCACCGAACCGAAATTATAAAACGCGATCGTTGTCTGAAGCTTCCCTTCTCCGATATCAAGCATGGACACCGCCATTTTTTTTGCATCATCCGAAAGTGCGATTGTGAGCGGATATCCGCTGTTTTCCTGATGCAGTTCTCCGGACGCAAGCAGCTCCCCTTCTTTATTATAAAGCTGGAGATAGCTGGTAGTATCCTCCCGCATCAGAACTGCGATCGTCCCCTGGGATGCCACGCACACGCGGGATATCGGCATGGTCGTCTTGATATTGCCCTGCATACCGTCTTTGGTGAGGATATAGACTGCCGTTCCTCCTCTGTCAAAGATCGCGAGGTATCCCTGACAGATATCTACTTTTGGATTTTGCATTTCGTATGTCTGATTCCAGATCATATGATCTGACTTGTCCGTATAAAACGCTCCATCATTACTGTATTTTAATATGTTTCCGTCAAATTCCTCAAACTGCGCCGCCGCGGTATCCGACCGTTCCACCGTATTAAGCGCTGTGTAATCCGTAAATGTCCGGGTCGCGAGATATAAATAAAAGCCGAAAAACAACGCCAGGATTACAACGATCACGATCAGCGTTCTTCGCATGATCTTCCTGCGATGTGCCCGCAGTTTCTGCTCAAGCTCACGCTCGTCCGTTTCTACCATGCGAAATTTTTTCTTCTTTTCTTTTATCACAATATTATTCTTATCATCCTGGTCAACGCCCATTTTGCTTTCTGCTCCTCATTACTGCCTTTTCATCTGCATGTACCATATTATAACTTATCCCCGTTTGTCCTGCACTATTTTTTCAAAATTTTCATAAAAGCATAAGATTTTCTTATGGCAGCAACAGTTTTTGCCCGATATAGATCGTATTTTCATCGGCAATCCCGTTTTTGGCACAGATCTGTGGCACCATATCTTTATTCTGATATATTTTCTGGCTGATCACCGCAAGGCTGTCCCCTTTTTCTACAATATAATAGCCCTGAAGTTTATAAGTCTCCGCTTCGCTCAGCATCGGCTGCGCGCCGTCCACCGAAACCGGTGCCGGATCTCCGGTGGTTTCCGGCTGCGGCGCCTGGACTTCCACACTTTCTGATGTGACCTGCGCAGTCTGCGGTGCCTGGGATGTTTGCGTTGCCTGCGCGGAAACTGCCACCGGATTCGCCTGTTCCTCGAGCGGTTTTATGCTGCTTTGCATATCTTCCACCTCGAAATTCGCCACTTCTTTTTCTGTATTTCCGGCCGCCGATTGGGATAATACCTGGATCGCATCCTGCATCCCCGCCATTTTTTCATAGTTGTTGATCGTCGTGATCCCGATCACGCACGCCGCCATTGCTGTGAGCACGCCCGCTGCGCAAAGTATGGAATGCTCTGCTTTGGGTCTTATCTGCCTTTGCTTTTCCTGCATACGCGCGCGGTAACCCGCAACCGTCTTTTCCTCTTCCTGTACCCGCTGCTCCGTCCCCGGCTCTTTCTGATGCTGACGCACCATAAAATTCTGCATTGCCTCATTTTTCTCATAATATATGTAGTAACCCGACTGGCCCGAAAGATTTCCTCCCGCAAGCCGGTAAAAGTGTTCCTCCTGCTCTTCCGGATCCATTAAAAACATCACCTTGTCCGCCCCTTCAAAATACCGGCGGTGAAGATTTTCAAATTCCGGCAATAGATGTAACGGCCAGAACGATGTCATAACGCTCCATCCCACGATCTCGAAGTCACTGAAATATTCTTTTGCCTGCTGGTAAACGTATTCCCACGCCTCCTCGGTAAACTCGGGGAGTCCAACCGTTTTTAAAATCGGTTCCACCGCGACCGCACCGCTGATAAAAATATAATTTTTTTCCGCGCGATGCACTTTTCCAAACAGCACACACACTTTCTTTTCCGCGCGTTCCTGTTCTGCCGCCGGATGCAGATAAGTGTATACATAGTCTTCCACATATATTTTCCAGTTGCTTGCCGGATTTCCTATCTGTCGTATGTTTTTGGGAAGCTTGATCGTATCTTCGGTCTGTCGAATCATTTCTATCATGAAATCTTCACCCCTTATGTCATTTTTATGCCTCTACTCTAACACAGCAGCTGCGCTGTTTTTGCCGATTTAGGGAAAAGATTCCAAAAACTTTTTGACAGCATCCGCCATTTTTTCTGCCGCCATCACAAAAAGAAAACCGCCCGGTCTCTGCCAGGCGGTCTTGTCTTTCTTCTTTTTTTAGTTTTCTTTTACAAATGTTTTGATCTTGCCATAAACGCCTTCTGCGTCCAGTCCGTATTTATGAACCAGTTCTACTGCAGGACCGGACTCACCAAATACATCCTGAATGCCGACACGAAGCACTTTGGTCGGTGCTTTTTCGCTTAACACTTCGCAAACCGCGCTTCCAAGTCCGCCGATGACGGAATGTTCTTCTACGGTAACGACTTTTCCGGTCTCTTTTGCCGCTTTTACGACCAGTTCTTCATCTAACGGTTTGATGGTATGGATATTGACCACTTTTGCGCTGATGCCGTCTTTTTCAAGCATTTCTGCTGCTTCCAGCGCAGAACTTACGCAAAGTCCGGTTGCGAATACCGTTACGTCGGTTCCTTCTTTTAAGACGATACCTTTTCCAATTTCAAATTTGTAATCCGGGGTATCATTGATCACCGGGAGCGCAAGACGTCCAAAACGCAGATATACCGGTCCAACGTGCTCATACGCTGCCTTTACTGCTGCTCTCGCCTCTACATCATCTGACGGATTGATCACTACCATGCCCGGAATTTCACGCATGAGCGCAAGATCTTCCAGACACTGATGGGTTGCTCCGTCTTCTCCAACCGAGATTCCTGCATGGGTTGCTCCGATCTTTACATTCAGATGTGGGTAACCAATGGAATTTCTCACCTGCTCGTAAGCACGTCCTGCCGCGAACATGGCAAAGGTACTGATGAACGGTACTTTCCCACAGGTGGAAAGTCCTGCCGCGATGCCCGCCATATTTGCCTCTGCGATACCGCAGTCCAGATGTCTTTCCGGAAATGCTTTTTTGAAGATTCCGGTTTTGGTAGCGCCTGCAAGGTCAGCATCCAGAACGATCAGATCGTCATGCTCTTTTCCAAGGTCTACCAGTGCGTTTCCGTAACTCTCTCTTGTTGCGATCTTCTTTACTTCTGACATAATGCTTCACCTGCTTTCTCTAAATCTGCCATGGCAACGACATACTGCTCATCGTTTGGTGCGGAGCCATGCCAGCTTGCCTCATTTTCCATGAAGGATACACCTTTGCCCTTGATCGTCTTTGCAATAATGGCAGTCGGCATTCCCTTTGTCTCTTTTGCTTCTTTAAATGCCGCACGGATCTCATCGAAGTTGTGTCCGTCAATGTTGATCACATGGAAATTGAATGCTTCAAATTTCTTGTCGATCGGATACGGGGAACACACATCCGCGATGTTTCCATCGATCTGAAGTCCGTTGTTGTCCACTACAAGCACCAGGTTGTCCAGTTTCCGGAAGCCTGCCCACATAGCCGCCTCCCAGATCTGTCCCTCCTGGATCTCGCCGTCTCCGGCAAGCGCGTATACACGATAATCTTTGTTATCCAGTTTGGCTGCCATTGCCATTCCTGCTGCCGCTGAAAAGCCCTGTCCCAGGGAACCGCTCGACATATCGATACCCGGTGTATGTTTCATATCCGGATGTCCCTGCAGGTAAGAACCTGTATGACGTAACGTCTTTAAATCCTCCGCCGGAATAAATCCTTTCTGCGCGAGTACCGAATATAATGCCGGTGCGACATGTCCTTTCGATAATACAAAACGGTCGCGGTCTGCCATCTTTGGATTTTTCGGATCTACATTCATCTCCTCAAAATACAGATAGGTCAGGATGTCTGCCGCAGACAATGATCCGCCCGGATGACCGGACTTTGCGCTGTGTACCGCAGTCACAATACCTTTACGAACTTCGTTTGCGATTTTTTCAAGTTCTAAATTTTCCATTTTCTTACCCTTTCTGTGTCGCCTCCCGGCGGCTTTATATTCAGCCGGGCATCTGACTCGCATCAGATCCCGCATCTGTTGCATGATTATAATTCGACTCTGCCCTCAAGCGCCCGAAGAAGCGTCACTTCATCGATGTATTCAAGATCTCCGCCCACCGGCACTCCGCTTGCGATCCGCGTAACCCTGATTCCGGTCGGCTTGATCAGTTTGCTGATATACATTGCAGTCGTTTCGCCTTCCAGACTGGAATTTGTGGCGATGATCACCTCATCTACGTCTCCCTGCAAGCGCTGCATCAGTTCTTTTAATTTGATATCGTTCGGCCCGATACCAAGCATCGGCGATATCGCCCCGTGCAGCACATGATACACGCCCTCGTATTTTCCGGTTTTTTCGTACGCGGTCAGATCACGCGTGTTTTCCACGACCATGATCTCACGGTGGTTGCGCTTTGGATCTTTACAGATCGGACAAAGTTCATCATCCGTCAGCGTAAAACACTGCTTACAGTAACGGACATTTTTTCTGGCATTTATGATGGCATCCGAAAGGCTCTGCACATGATCCACCGGCATATTTAAAATATGAAATGCCAGACGCTGTGCTGTTTTGTGCCCGATTCCCGGAAGCGCCGCCAGTTCTTCTATCAGTTTTGAAATCTGTTTACTGTAGTATTCCATAATTTTCGTCCTTTTCCCTACCTATATTACTTGATAAAACGTAATTTTACAAGATGGTTTTCAAAATGGTATAATCATTTTACACGAAATTTTATGACCTATATTTTCAGGAAGGATTTTTAATATGAAAGAAAACATTTCTACCATACCGTTAATGGATGCATTCCACGCAGATGACGAGTGCCCGTTCTGCTATCTGGAACGGGAAGCGGAACAGCACGCAGTGTCATTTATTTTAGGTTCTGCCTATATGGAGGATGATATCCGCGCAAAGACTGACGCGACCGGATTTTGCCGTCACCACTATAAAATGATGTATGATTATGGGAACCGGCTTGGAAGCGCATGGATCCTAAGCACACATTTAAAGAAAATCAATGAAGAACTCCACAAAGAGATCTCAAATTTTACCCCCGGAAAATCTTCTTTTACAAACCGCTTTAAAAAGACAGACTCATCCGCAAAAGCAAATACTTCGCTTGGCACATGGCTGGAAAAACGTGAGTCCTCCTGCTATGTGTGCGACCATTTCCGATCTATTTATGACCGGTATCTGGACACTTTTTTTGATCTGTATAAAAAGAATGATGAATTTAGAGAACTTTTCCGGAAAAGCAAAGGCTTTTGCCTGCCGCATTTCCGTGATCTGATCGAAGCTGCCGAGATCCGGCTTGGTGATGAACAGAAAAAAGATTTCTACCCGGTGGTATTTTCCATGATGGAAGAAAATATGAAACGCCTTCAGGAAGAAGTCACCTGGTTTGTCGATAAGAATGACTACCGCAACAAGGATAAAGACTGGGGCAATTCCCAGGATTCCATTCAGCGGTGTATGCAAAAATGTGCCGGCGGTTATCCCGCCGATCCGGTATTCAAGATGAAACCATAAAAAACAGCGTGCTATTTTTTCTGACACACGCGGATGTATTCTTCCGCCTGATCTTTTTCCAACCCAAAGCGTATCTGCAGTTTTTCGCAGATACGCTCTTTGGATATTCCTTCTTCAAGATTATCCAAAATCAAAGCTTCAATACCTACATCAATCCCATGCTGGTAAGCCGACGCCATGTCGTGCTCTATCTGTTCTCTGGCTTCGCACCGCATCTGAATCCGCTCATCTGCATTCAATTTGCGCATTATGGTTTCTGCCTCTTTGATCGTTTCGTTTTTTTCTGCTAACATGGCTATCTCCTTCCAACTTGCAGCCTGAAAAAGTTTTGCCCAATAATACAGATCCGTTTCTTTTTCTTTCTCCGGCACATTTTCCAGTTGAGTTAAGTCTAACACACGCAAAATAAATTTACTATTAAAAATTTTATGGTTTTTGGTATTCATCAGAAGATTTTCAGAATAGAATTCCGGCGCATCCGGAAATAATGTGAAATCAAGAATTCCAATGTGAATCGTTGTTTTTAATTCAGAATATTTCTCGCCCTTCGCTAGATCATCAAAGGCTCTGCACAAATATAACAGTCCACGATCCTGCCAGTCCCCGTAATTGGTTGTCTGCAATTCTATATTTAAACGCTTACTGTTGTTAAGCAGTACCTTCACGTCTAAAATACAGGTTTTTTCATCAATGTCTTCTCCCAGTATAATCGGATTTTCGATCAGACATTCTTCTATCTCTACAGGCTTTAAATCCAGTAACGCACTCACCAGCCCTCGCAGCATTCTCTCACTGCTTTGCATTGCGGCACGAAACATATAATCATTTTTTAATCCATACTTTAATTTTTCTTCGTTCAAATTTATCCTCCTGTTATATTATATTTACCTGAATTCTATGCTGAAAATCTGGCGAAACGCCTGAATGACCCAGAGTGGCAGGATAGATGCTCCCGCCTGATAAATATAATATAACACAGAGAATACAAAAGAACTAATTAACATTTTATAAAATGCCGCGTCCTAAAACGGCAGTCCGCCGCCCATTCCGCCAAGTCCTCCGGTGATCTTGGACATGGATGCCTGCGAAAACTCTTCAATCTGGCGCAGTGCCTCGTTGGTTGCTGCCATAATAAGATCTTCTAACATCTCTACATCATCCGGATCTACGGCTTCCGGATCGATCTTTACTTTTGTCACTTCTTTTTTACCGGAAACAGTTACTTCTACGGCTCCGCCGCCTGCTGCTGCCGTCACTTCTTTTTCCTCTAATTCTTTACTGGCCTCTTCCATCTGGCGCTGCATCTTCTGCGCCTGCTTCATGAGATTTCCCATGTTTCCCGGCATACCGCCCGGAAATCCGCCTCGTTTTGCCATTCCTAATTCCTCCTAAAACGCTTTTATTGTTTATAGTAACACAGATAAAGATTTCTTTTCAACTGTTTATTCGTCTTCCTCAATCTCGATATCCATGTTGATCACCTGCGACAGATCCACATAACTCTCCGCGATCGGCCGGTTTGTCTGATTCTGCTCGATCTTGATCTCCACGCTCTTTCCGATCCGCTCCGCGATCGTATCTGATATCTCGGTGCGGTGTTCCGGCGTATTTAAAATATCCGCCGCCACCGGATCATCCGTAACCATTAACAGGATGTTGTCTCCGCCAAGGGAAAGTGTCACCTGGCGCAGATAACCGCGGATCAGCCCGGACATATCCTGAACCAGCGATTTCCAGTTCCGGACAACCTGTTCTACATCCTCCGGGATTGCCTTTGGCACTTCAAGTTTTTTCTTTGGTGCTTCCGGCTCCTGCGTCACCACCGCTCCTGTCTGCGGCACTGCTGCCACCGGGATCCCTTCTGCCATTTTCTGCTCAAGCCTTGCGATCCGATCCACCAGCGCATCTCCGGTCGATTCCATTTCCGGTTTACATAACTTTATCAATGCGATCTCGATCAGGATCCGTTTCTGCGAGGAATACTTCACCTGATTGGCAAGATCTGAAAAAATACGGATATAACGCATCAGCACTTCCGGCTCGATCATCTGCGCCTCTTCTTTTAAGAGTGCAAGATTTTCACTTGACATATCGAGCACATCCTCCATGTCATCCGAACTTTTTACCAGAAGCAGATTGCGCAGATACCAGGTAAATTCGTTGACAAACTGACTTAATTCCTTGCCCTCGATCACGAGCCGTTCCAAAAGCGAAAGTGTATTTAAGATATTGCCGGCAATGATCTCCCGCAGCATATGCGAAAAGACCTCGGTATCTACCGCGCCGAGCACCTCGAGCACTTTATCGTACGTCAGCTCCTGCCCCAGATAAAACGCGATACACTGATCCAGGAGACTTAAGGAGTCACGCATCGAACCATCGCCTGCTTTTGCCACATAGCGGACTGCTTTTTCTTCCGCCTGCACGCCTTCCGCTTTTAAGATATCCGAGAGCCGTGCCGTGATCGTATCGATGGAAATCCGATGAAAATCATAGCGCTGACAGCGGGATAAGATCGTGATCGGAATCTTGTATACTTCCGTCGTTGCCAGAATAAATATGACATAGGAAGGCGGTTCCTCTAACGTCTTTAAGAGCGCATTGAACGCGCCTGCCGAAAGCATATGCACCTCGTCAATGATGTAGACCTTGTATTTTCCCTCGGTCGGACGATACGCGACTTCCTCCCGGATCTCACGGATATTGTCAACACCATTATTGGATGCCGCATCAATCTCTATCACGTTCATGGAAGTTCCTGCCGCGATCGCCCTGCAGGTCGGACACTCGCCACAGGGGCTTCCGTCTACCGGATGTTCACAGTTGACCGCTTTCGCAAATATTTTCGCAATGGTCGTCTTACCGGTTCCTCTGGTTCCGCAAAACAGATAGGCATGTCCGATCCTGTCGTACTTGATCTGATTTTTTAATGTGGTAACAATATGATCCTGCCCTTTTACATCCTCAAACTCCTGCGGGCGGAACTTTCGATATAATGCCGTATACGACATGAATAACTTCCTCGTTTCTATTTAAAAATGTTTTCGATCAGTCTCCGAAACTGATACCGATATATTTTGCTTCTTTTATCATCTGGCAATTCGGATCTACCGTCTTTAACTTGCCTGCAACTTCTCCAAGCGGGACACGTTTTGTCTCGTTGTTGATCATTGCGATCATGCAGCCGTAATCTTCCTCTACGATCGCCCTTGCCGCTGCGGATCCAAGCCGCGTACAAAGCGCACGGTCATACGGACATGGACTTCCACCGCGCTGTGTATGTCCCGGAACGGTCACGCGGACTTCTGTGCCGCTGATCTCACGGATCCGGTCCGCAAGTTCATAGGAAACGGACGGATATTTGGACTGTTCCATTTTCTTTTTGTATTCTTTTTTGGAAAGTGCGGCATCTTCTTTGGAAATTGCCCCTTCGGCAACCGCAAGGATCGTAAATCCTTTTCCCTCGCGCGTACGCTTGTTGATTGCCTCGATCACTTTATTGATATCATATGGGATTTCCGGAAGCAGAATGATATCCGCACCGCTTGCAACGCCCGCATACAGGGTCAGCCAGCCGACTTTGTGTCCCATGACCTCCACGATAAACACGCGGTTATGGGATGCCGCCGTTGTATGAATGCAGTCGATCGCCTGTGATGCCACATTGATCGCACTCTGGAAACCAAATGTCACATCTGTACCATAAATATCGTTATCGATCGTCTTTGGCAGATGGATAACGTTTAAGCCTTCCTCACGAAGCAGGTTCGCGGTCTTCTGCGTGCCATTTCCGCCAAGAATTACAAGGCAGTCCAGGTTCAGCTTGTGGTAGGTGTGTTTCATCGCCTCCACCTTGTCAAGCCCGTTTTCATCCGGTGTACGCATCAGTTTGAACGGCTGACGGGAGGATCCGAGTATCGTTCCGCCTCTGGTCAGTATTCCCGCGAAATCCGCATGTGAAAGCAGACGGTAATTTCCGTAGATCAGTCCCTTATAACCATCAAAAAAGCCATAAATCTCAAGTTCATCAATATTTTCCCTCAAACCTTTTTCCACGCCGCGCATTGCCGCGTTCAACGCCTGGCAGTCCCCGCCGCTGGTCAGTATTCCAACTCTTTTCATAATGACACGCCCTTTCCTCTCGCATTCTATCTCATTCACATGTGACTAGACACATTTACATTTATTATATTATATTTTCGGAACAAGATAAAGATTTTTTCTGTACAAAAGCAATCCGCAATCTTGCAATTCTCTGTTTTTATGATATAATGACAGAGTTAGTTTATTTTTTAACGATCTGCAGACGTATCGAAGTGGTCATAACGGGGCTGACTCGAAATCAGTTTGCCGGGCAACCGGCACGCGGGTTCGAATCCCGCCGTCTGCGCTCTGAAAAGAAATGCCGGAAAGCATCCATCCTCGATGTTTCCCGGCATTTTCCATATCTACTTTTTCACCACCAGCCATTTTCCTCTCCATGTATACAATATCATGAGCACCGTTCCAAACGCCCATGAAACCGGATACAACACAAAAACGCCATCAATCGTGGCAAACAGTGGGAGCACAAACTGGATCCAGATGATCCGAAACAGGCAAAGAGATGTTAAAAGGATCACCATCGGCGGCACGCTTTTTCCTGTTCCACGTACCGTTCCCGCCAGTCCGTGCATAATACTGAGCAGGAAATAGAACGGGCAGAAATAGCGCATTGCCTGTTTTCCGAACGCGATCACCGCCGCGTCTTTCGTAAACATCCGCATGAGCGGATCCGCAAAAGTAAGCAGCAACACTCCCGTCAGTATCGTGTATACAAAACCCATCGCAAGCGTGACCCACATGCCCTTCTTCACGCGGTCGATCTTTCCTGCGCCGTAATTCTGCCCGGTAAATGTTGTCACTGCCATGCTGAAGCTCATGACCGGCAGGATGTTGAATCCGTCAATCTTCATATATGCCCCGAATCCCGCCATCGCCGCAGCACCAAAGCCATTTACACTGGACTGCACGAGCACATTGGAAAACGAGATGACCATATTCTGGATCCCGGTCGGCAGTCCGACTGTGATGATCCGGGCCGCCATCTTTTTCTGTACCCGGATCTTTCCGAGGCTGACCTGATAATCCGCCGGCACGCGCATCAGAAAAAGCAGGGACAGCACGCAGGAAACAAGCTGGCTGATGTCCGTTGCGACCGCCGCTCCCGCGACACCCATATGAAGCCCTGCGATCAGCACCAGATCCAATACGATATTCGTAACCGACGCAACCGCCAGATAGAGCAGGGAACGCCTGGAATTTCCTGCCGCATTTAAGATTCCTGCCGCCATATTATAAAGTACGCTAAAGATCACACCGCCAAAATAGAGTTTCAGATACAGTGCGGATTCGTCAAACACCTCTGCCGGTGTATGCATCCACCGCAGCAGCTGACTGCTAAAGCAGATTCCGCCCACTGTGATGATCACGCCAAGGATCGCCGAGAGCGCGATCGCCGTGTGAACCGCATCCTGTACTCCCTGTTTTTCTTTCGCGCCAAGATACTGCGACACGATCACGCCGGCTCCGACCGCCAGCCCCTGGCTGAACGCGATCAGAAGGCAGATGATCGAAGTACTCGACCCAACTGCCGCAAGCGCGTTGCTTCCCACAAAATTTCCCACGATAATGGAGTCCACGGTATTGTACAACTGCTGCAGCAGATTACCCAAAATCAGCGGCACCGAAAAGAAAAATATTTTCTTCGCGATGCCGCCTTCTGTCATAAGTTCCGTCTTATTGTTATTTTCCACTTTCTATCACCTTAATTTCTATCCTCAGACTGTCTGTTATTATAGCACAGTGGAAAATATTTTTTAATATCAATTTTTAAATGTCTGCCATTTTAGTCCTGCGGTTTGAAATCCCGGATCAGATTCCAGGTTGGCAGCGCGTTTCCTTCGTAATCGAACAGTGCCTGGTTTGCCCATTCATTTCCGCACGGTCCTTTATCGTTCATGTATTTTAAGGATGCAGGAGTCGCCCATCCGGAACCGGCAACCGGGATCCACGCCGGCTCCCAGTAGAAAAAGCCTTTTCCCTTGTTTCCTTTGATGTGGCTGATGCGGTTTAAGAAATCTTCCATAAAATCGTACTGTCCCTGCACCGTCATCGGATACTCGATCTTCTCCACCAGCTCCGGTTTGGTCGCGTAGCCTTTTCTCTCATCATCCGAAAGCTTTTCGTAGGTCTTATAATCCTCCATCGTATAGCCCATTGAAACTTCCGCGATCACAAGATCCTTTCCGTAACGCTCCGCAATATCATTCATATTGTCTGTCAGCATATCCAGCGTTCCATGCCAGAACGGATAATAGGACAGCCCGATGATCTGGAAATCTTCGCCGCGTTTTGTGAATTCATCAAACCACTCGCAGTAAAGCGTGTTGTTTCCACCATTGTCGAGATGGATCATGACCGGCACATCCTTCTCCACCGCGCGCACGCCACGGATACCGGCATTGACGAACTTCGCAATGTTATCATAATTCGGCACCTTTCCTTCCGGCCAGAGCAGTCCGTTGGAAAGCTCGTTTCCGACCTGAACCATCGTTGTGTTGATGCCGTTTTCTTTGAATACTTTCATCGTGTCCGCAGTAAAATCATAAACTGCCTGTTCCAACTCTTCTACACTGTAACCTTCCCACGCCTTTGGCTTGATCTGTTTTCCGGGATCTGCCCAGAAATCACTGTAATGGAAATTTAACAGCACGCCAAGCCCTGCGTCCGTCACTTTTTTTGCGATCGCAAGCGTGGTCTTTAAGTCATTTTCTCCTGCGCCGTAAGATTCTCCGCTTTCCGACCACGGATCATTCCACAGCCGGATACGGATCGTGTCCACATCATATTTTTTCATGATGTCCAAAATATCCGTTTCCGTTCCATCGACATAATATTTTGCGCCACATTTTTCCAGTTCCAGCAAAGTTGATAAATCCATTCCCTTGACAAATTTCATATCGTTCTCCTTCTTCGTTTTTCTATGTGAAAATCTCCGTTTTTCCTTTCCTATTCGAAAACAGCTGCCGCACATTTGTACGGCAGCTTCTGTTTTCAGTCAAAATCAAACTTTGTAATTCTCTCGTGCATCGCTTTGTAGCGGAAACGGATCATTTCGTTTTTCTCTAATACGTCCTCTTCCGTTCCTCTGTACTGGCAGCGGATGCAGCTGTAAATACCGGTATCTTTGTTATAAAACATATCAATGTCCAGGTCTCTTAAAAAACAGGATGGGCATCTATAATTTAATTTGCCTTTGCCAAGTTGAGCCATGTCGCAAATACCTCCTTATCTGAGATTGTTTTTCTGTAACCCAATGTGAACATCGGGGAGAATGCATATCCTTCTTTTACATAACCTTCCGCTTCCGCGTCAGATGCTGTCATGGATACCCGTGTCTCAATTTCAGGAATGACTGCGGAAACCTCTGTGGCACCCTTTACGCCTTCTTCACGGCATTTGTATTCGTAATTGATGGTCTTTTCTTCCGGTCCGTCAATCTTTAATGTGATATGGGACATATCTTCGGAGTATTCCGTTGTGCCGTAGCATGCAACCATGTATTCGTTTAAGGTTACTTCTGCGTTCGGATCGCTCATCTCAAGGATCGTTCTCTCGATCTTGATATTGGAAGATCCTTCCTCGAAATATTCTTTGGTCTGTAATTTCACAGTCAGATCGCGGAACTCGATCGTAACCGGATCCAGTGTAAGTATTCTGGTCTTGCCTTCCTGTGAGAAGTGTGCGTGTGTCGGGCAGAGGCAAAGGTCTACTTCCTCTCCTTTGTAAGAAAGCTTCGCGCTTCTTACGGTTCCTTCGCCTGCATAGTGTGTGAAATAACCTGCACGGTATTTCTCCTGGATCAGGAATGGGTAGGACGCATCCTGCACATGCTTGGTTCCGATACCAACCGGCCACTCCAGTTTTGCTGCGTAAGGACGAAGATCCACGATCGCGCCGCCCTGATCCATATTGACACATGCTCTCATGTACGGATCGCAGTACCAGAATAACTGTTTGTCAGATCCATATAAGATATCTCTCCACAGTGCGCATTCCGGCTCATTGTAATTGTTCTGGTTCACGCCCTTCTTCTCACGATAGTAGTCTGCGAACTCAGACATAGTCATATCGATCAGCTGACCTTCTTTTTTCAGCTTGCCATAGTAAGCGCATCCATCGCTGTAGGATTTGTAGAGAAGCTCATACGGCTGCTCCCAGCGTCCCATCTTGTTCATCCAGCCCGGTCCGACGAACATCATGTTGTAGGAATATCCGTTGTTGTATTTCTCCAGAGAACGATACTGGTCGATCAGGTTGTACAGATATGGATATTCCCATGTCTTGGTATCATAGATCATACCACGGAGTACGTTCTGCGGATGTGTTCCGAAGTTGGAGCCATTTCCGTCGTAGCATGCGATCAGGTCGCGGGAAAGATGCGGGATCGCTACGATACCACTGTCTTCCTCTTTGTTTGCTGCCGGTGCGTGTGTGTTCTGTTTGGACGGGATCCACGGTGCCCATGGGCCGCCATCAAACAAGGTGTACCAGGAATTGTTGCAGGTATGATATGCTTTCGGGCCTTCCTCCCAGCAGGTTGCAACCGCACATTTTACGGTCGGATAAGTTGCCTTGATGTAATTGGTCAGATCCGCATCCATATAGTAGGAACCTGTGGATTCCGGATAGAAGCCGAATCTGTCATGGAATTTTTCAAATACGTCATTTACGATCGCTTTCTTGTCTTCCATGGAAAACATCCAGATACAGAAATCTTTTGTTTTGTATTTTTCACGAAATTCCTCGCACGGCAGACCAAGTAAGGATAATGCGATCTCGTCGCCGTATACTTCATGATCGTGTTTTGCGATCTCTACCGCTTCATCATTGAAAAGAGAAGCGTAGGTCATCTGGATCGTTACCTTTAAGCCATTCTCATGCGCAAGTCTCTGCTGTGTCTTGAAAATATCAAGAGATTCGGTAAGCAGTGCCTTATCTCCGATATCTTCTTCTTTTCCCTGTCCTGTCACAGTCGCAGAATATTCTGGAACCATTTCCGGACGATGAATAAGATTTAATACGAATTTATCCATTTTTCTTTTCTCCTTATTATAAATGTGATTAACCTTTTACTGCTCCACCTGTAACGCCCTCTACATAGAACTTCTGCATTACTACAAAGAGGATCGAGATCGGTATTGCGATCATTACACCGCCGGCACAGAAGATCGAGAAGTAATCACCGATCAGGGTCTTCTGAAGCAGGTTGTAAAGTCCGATCGCTACGGTCCAGTCCGCGGAATCTTTGGATTTGATCATGATACGCGCCATAACGAAATCCATCCATGGGTTTAAGAACGCATTGATGATGGTATACACGATCATCGGTTTGGAAAGCGGAATGATGATCTTTGTAAAAATCGTTGCCTCGGATGCTCCTTCCAAGCGCGCCGCCTCACGCAGGGAAACCGGGATCGTATCGAAGAATCCCTTCAATACCAGAAATCCGAGTCCGGAACCCGCCGAATAGACAATGACCAGTCCTGCAAGTGAATCGGTAAGTCCGAGCATTTTTAATACGAAGTAAACCGCGATCATGGAAAGTACGCCAGGGAACATTCCAAGGATGATTGAAAAGCTCATGAGCGGTTTTCTTGCCTTAAATCTCATACAGCTGAATGCGTAGGAAACCATCAGTACAAATGCGGATGAAACAATACAGGTAAAAAATGCTATGATAAACGTATTTTTAAACCATGCCGGGAAGTTCGCCGCGGTATCTGTTTCAAAGAACAGCTGGTGATAATTTCCAAGTGTCCAGTGTGACGGGAAAAAGTGCTGGTAGCTTACGCCCTTTGTTGTGGAGAGTGAAGTAACAACCAGCCACACGATCGGGATCAGCCAGATAAATGCGAGGAAAGCAAGTACCAGGTGTCTTACAATTATTTTCCAAGTTTTCTTTCTCATTATTGATATACCTCCTCTTTGTCGCCACTGATCATTCTGGTGTAACTAAGCAGTGTAAGAAGGGCACAGATAGCGAAGGAAATAATACCGATTACGGACGCCATCTTGTAGTTTGAGTTATCGTTTGTCAATGTGAACAGCCAGGTAATAAGAAGGTCTGTCTCCTTGGCGTTGGAATTCGCAAACGCCATATTTGCCGTGGCAGTTGTACTGGTGAGCAGGTAAATAACGTTAAAGTTGTTGATGTTTGCGATCACGCCCTGTACCAGTGACGGTCCACAGATAAACAGGATATACGGCATTGTGATCTTCCAGAAGATCTGCCATTTGTTTGCGCCGTCGATGCGGGCGCTTTCCAGCTGGTCCGTCGGAATATTCATAAGGATTCCGGTTGCCGATAACATCTGATACGGAACGCCGACCCAGATGTTGATCAAAATGATCATCACATGTGCCCAGCCCGGCTTTGACAGAAACGGAATATAACTTCCGGAAACAAGTCCGATGTCGTTGAGCCAGCCGGTCAGTCCGATGTTGGAGCAGAGGGTGTTCACGATACCGTGATCGCTGAACATTTTACTTACCAGAAGTAAGGTTACGAACTGCGGAATCGCGATCGTTACTACAAAGAGTGATCTCCACATCTTCTTGAAGTAGGTATGCTCATGGTTGATGAGCTTTGCGAGTAAAATACCGCCGATGAATGTCGTAAATGTCGCGAGCACCGCCCAGATCAGTGTCCATGCCAGGATCCGGATGAACGCGTATGAAAATGTGATGGTCGTGCCGCCGCTTAACATATCCTTAAAGTTCTGAAGTCCTACCCAGGTAAACAGGTAGTTTGGAGGCATATGATTGATATCATAGTTTGTAAATGCCACACATGACATGAACAGGATCGGTATGATATTCATCATGATAACGCCGATACTCGGCAGTGTAAGTAAGGTAATGTAAAATTTTCCGTTGAACAGGGATTTCACATCTTCCCCAAAAGTATTGATGTGTTCTCCTTCTTCCTTCATAAGCTGGAGGCGATATACCGCTTTCATGTTGCTTATGTATAAAAATATGAACGCCACGATTACCAGAAGACCCACGATGCCATACAAAAGGATGAGCAGTGAGTTGTCGTAATCATTAACTGTGTTTTTCATGGTCAGCGGATCAAATGCGGCTTCATACTGTACCGTACCAAGCGTATTCAGATCTTTAATATAATTGATAGAAAAAAGTCCGGTAAACAGGATCACGATCACCTCGATGGCGGTCATTAGAATTCCCTTTACGATCTGTTTCCGTCCCCAGTATCCGGCACCCAGCACCAACAGGGAAAGCTTGCACCAGATATCGCCCTTTGCCACGGCTTTTCCGAAATCAGCAAAGTATTTTTTGACTGAATTTAAAAAGGTCTTCATAGATTCACTCCCTATGCGCGTGAATTGAGAATCCACATGCCCGCCCGCACAGGGCAGGCATATGGAAGCAATGTTCGTCTTACTATATTTTTATGATGTCATTATTCAGCTACCGGCTGTGTGATACCTGCTACTGCGTCATCTAATACACCCTGAAGGTCTGTTGCGCCGTCAACCAGGTTCTGTCCAAGCGCTTTTGCCGGATCCCAGTAGTTCTGTCCTACTACCTGCTGATCTGCGAATTCAGACTGTGCGGAAAGTGCCGCAAGTGCCGGAGAAGAGATCTGCTCAGCTGCCTTTGTGTTAGCCGGACCTTCTGCTGTTGCATTTCCAATCGTAAGCTGGCTTTCTTCATTGGTAAGGTACTCAGCAAGAAGCATAGACCATCCAACATTCTTTGCGTGTGAGTTTACACCAACAAATTTGTAACCTGCGTAAGATCTCATCTGAGTAGCGGTTCCGTTTACATCAAAGGTAGGCAGTTTGCATGCCGCATAACCATCGCCGTATTTTTCTTCAAAGGAACCTGTATTCCATGTACCGGAAACATATGCGCCAAGTGTACCATCATTTAACATGGTGATCGCATCCTGATCTGATACGCTCACAAATGCCGGTGAAGATGTAATGTTTTCAATGCTCTGTGCTACCGCAAGACCCGTCGCGGAGTTCCAGTCACAGTTATTGGAGTTGTCATCGTTCATGGAAAGTTTGCATCCTGCTCCAGTGAAGAATCCGTACAGATACCAGCCATCTGCTACATTCATACCTACTTTCGTGCCTGCTTGTTCTGCTTTTGCAGTAAGTGCTTCCCATGAAGCTACATCTTCATCTGAGAAGATGTTTGAATCATAATAAAGGAAATATCCATTGGAAGCGGTAAGCGGGTAAGCGTAAAGCTTTCCGTCTTTGGTAGCTGCCGCAACTGTTGCCGCTGAGTTCGTCTCTTTCGGATCATAGGTATAGGTAGCTGCAACTTCCTGAAGTGCGCCTGCGTTTACCAGATCATTGACCTGATCGTCCGCGAATACGAATACGTCTGCTGCCGCATCGATATCTTCCAGGATCTTATCCTTTGCGTCTGCCTCGGATACTGCTCCGATCGTGATATTAAAATCTACATCTGAGTACTGCTCCTGGAATTTGTCTGTCAGTTCTTTCATAACTGTCTGATAAGCTTCCAGTTCTGAGCACCAGAGCTGGATGTCTACGGTTCCGTCTGTTGCAGCGATCAGGTTTGCGATCGCATCATCAGATGCCTTGGTATCGCTTGCTGCTGTCTCTGTTGCTGCCGCAGTATCGTTGCTGCTGTTGTCTGTTGTTGTTTCTGTCGCATTGCTACTTCCGCATGCAGTTAAAGAAATTACCATGCTTGCTGTAAGTAATGCACTTAATACTTTTTTCTTCATAGAAAAATCCTCCCTGTATTTCTTTTTCGTTCAACCCGTTCCGCTCTTGCGCAATCGGTTGTTCTATGGTCAAAGTATAATACCTCATCTTTTTTGTGTCAATGTACATGATTTATAATATGTTTTTGTTGTTTTTGTGCAATTTGCCATTGTTTATCGTTATTTTTTTAGTGATCTGCTTTTTATCCGGTTGCTTGTGCAACCGATAAACCCTTGTAATACCGGCTTTTTCACGCTTTTAATCCGATATCCGGTTTAATGTAAAATCATCGATCGTTCCCCAGCTGTTCGCATTGCATTTCATGCGCACCCCGATCGTAAGGGTATCTCCGTCCCCGATCCGGATATTATCCACCTTCGGCTGTTTCCAGTCCGTCCAGGTGGTCAGCATGAAAGCATCCGACCCGATCTCTTCCCCGTTTATCACCGCGTACAGTTCCAGATCCGAGGTACTCTCCATATCTCCGCCCTGCGCAAACGCGAAAAGCTGATAGGTTCCTGCCGGCAGATCCGTCAGTGTCTGACAGATTGAAAAATCCATATCGGAGTCTGACCAGAAATGAAGGGAGAAATCTCCGTCATGCGCGTCATCCGCTTTTTCCTGATAGTCGGTCGGATCGTTTTCCCCTGCGTAGGAAATTTCCCACATGGAGCGGTCCACCTCTTCAAATCCCGGATTCTTCACATAATTTACCATCTCTACATCAACATCTGCAGTAACCGCCGTACCATCCGAAAGCGTTCCGTCCACCGTATAGGTGCCTGCCTTTTTGGTATCGATCGCCGCGACCTGTGACGCGTCCCACGAAACCGGCACCTGCGTATTGGCCGAGCGGTCATTGTATACCACTTCCACCGTTTCCGGAAGCGTCAGCGCCTCGCCCACATCACGGGAAACTGTCGTCTGCGGGATGAAATCCACTGCGAGCGGCACGGTATGCCCGTCCTTTAAATACCGAAATACGTTTAAAGACGGGAGCGGATGTCCGGTAAAGTCAAACATTGCCTGATTATCCCAGGAGCAGCCGCCATAATATAACCCGGCGTCGTCCGGATCATATTCTGCCGAATAACTGCTTGCCCAGCCGCTTCCGTATTTTTCCCAGAGTGCGGAATTATCCTGATCCTCGCTGCCGACCGGAATCCAGGTTCCCTCCCAGTAAAATACGCCGAGCACGCCAACTTCATTTGCCGCCGCGCAGATATCACGGATCATGGTTGCCTGGCTCTGCACGGTCGGTGCGTATCCGTCTACCGCATCTTCGATCCCGTCAAAGCTGTTTCCAAATCCGTCCCCGTCCTTTTCGGTATAGCAGTAGGATGTTTCCGCGATCACAACCTTCTTTCCGTAACGGTCCATGATGTTTTTCGCTACATTCTGCATATTTTCATTTGTGCCGTCCCAGAACGGATAATAGGAAAGTCCGAAAATATCGTAGTCCACTCCGTATTCTTTTAAGTTCGCCGCCATCGTATCCACTTCCTCATTGTCCTCGATGTTGGTGTAATGCAATACGATCTGGATATCTTTTCCGTAGGAATCGGCGATCTCGCGCACTGCCCTGCTGCCTGCGCTCAGCAGTTCCATCACTGCCGGGACATCCGTCTCGCCGGACATTCCGTTGTTGATCTCATTTCCCACCTGTACCATTCCGACATCGACTCCCGCGTCCAGGATCTGTGTCAGGCTCTCCTTTGTAAAATCATAAAGCGCATCCGCTTTCTCATCCGCAGACATGCCTTCCCAGGCTTTCGGCGCGTGCTGCCGCTTGGGATCTGCCCAAAAATCCGAATAGTGGAAATCAATGTTGACTTTCATCCCATACTGTGTGGCGCGTTTTCCGAGTTCGGTCGCGGTTGCGACATCATTGTCTCCGCCGCCGTAACCATTTCCGTTCTCATCATACGGATCGTTCCAGACACGCAGGCGGATGTAATTCACGCCGGATTCCGCCAGTGTCTCAAACACGTCCTGCTCTTTTCCGTCGTAACCGTAGTACTTTGCGCCGCTTTTTTCGACTGAAAGCACTGCCGACGCGTCCATTCCACGGATAAAATCATCGGATATGCCCGCAACCGGTTCCACAAAAACGTCACTCCATTCTTCTTCCGCTTCTGCCTCCGCCGGTTCTTCCGTGGTCCGGGTCACTTCCTGCTCTGTTTCCGGCTGTGCCTCCGTACCTGCCTCCGCTGTCATGGTGCTTTCTGCCCCGCATCCGGACAGGGCACCGGCACATAAGCCTGGACTTAACAGTGCCGCCACAAGTCTTTTGCTGTTTCTTTTCATATTTTCTGTAATCTCCTTCTCTTATGCTCCGCCCGCGCGCATCTATTGCAGCTACACCCGTTTTCTGTTTCTTTCTGTTTTTTGCGCAAGCGGTTGTCCGCTTTTCCAGTGTAAGAGATTCCACTTTTGCTGTCAATGTGCATGATTCATGACAACGCTTTATAATTTTTGTGTATTTTTACAACAGCAAAGCCGGCTGCCTGAAAAATCATTCCAGACAGCCGGCTTTTTGTTTCTTATATGGTATGCATTTTATAACGTTATCTGTATCTCGCGTCCGGTTCGTTTGTACCGGTAATAACGCACGCCCGCAGCGTCAAGCATACGCTTGGATGCCATCACTGACGGCGTCATCTCATATTTGTCGTCATCATAAACGATCGTCCGTATTCCCGCCTGAATGATCGCTTTGGCACACTCATTGCACGGGAACAGGGTGACATAGAGCTTCGCGCCCTCCAAACTTCCTCCGCGGTAATTTAAAATGGCATTCAACTCACTGTGCGTCGTATAAAAATATTTGTTATCGTAGGGTTCTCCCTCCCGCGCCCACGGGAATTCGTCATCGGAGCAGCCCTTCGGAAACCCGTTGTAACCCATGGACAGGATCTTGTTGTCCTCACTTACGATACAGGCGCCCACCTGCGTGTGCGGATCCTTGGAACGCATTCCGGAAAGAACGGCAACCCCCATAAAGTATTCGTCCCAGCTGATATAACCACTTCTCTTATCACTCATGGCAGTCCCTCCGATCTTTTATTTTGTACCGAAAATACGATCTCCGGCATCTCCGAGTCCCGGAACGATATATCCGTGCTCATTTAACTTTTCATCAAGCGCTCCGACATAGATGTCCACGTCCGGATGTGCCTCCTGCATTGCCTTTAATCCTTCCGGCGCTGCGATAATGCACATAAAGCGGATATTTTTTACGCCCTTGTCTTTTAACATCTGGATCGCCGCGATCGAAGATCCTCCGGTTGCAAGCATCGGATCTACAACAAATACCTCACGGCTCGCGCAGTCTTCCGGCAGTTTGCAGTAATATTCCACCGGTTTTAATGTTTCCGGATCACGGTAAAGTCCGATATGACCTACTTTTGCCGCCGGGATCATGGTGAGCATTCCATCTACCATGCCAAGCCCTGCGCGTAAAATCGGCACTACCGCGAGTTTCTTTCCTTTTAACTCTTTTACTTTTGCCTTGCAGATCGGTGTGTCGATCTCGATCTCGGAGAGCTCTAAATCTCTGGTAGCCTCATAGCACATCAGCATCGCGATCTCACTTACCAGGATTCTGAAATCCTTTGTTCCGGTTTCTTTTCTGCGGATCACTCCGATTTTATGCTGGATCATCGGATGATCCATGATCATTGTCTTTGCCATTTTTATTCTCCTTCGTTCTCATTTAATAATTTTACCAGCTTTTTGATTGTCTGGCGCAATGTCTCAAAACAAAGTCCGTAAGACTGCAATGTCCCGCCATACGGATTCATGATCTCAAGTTCCTCCCCGACAAGTTCTGTCAGCACACAGACATTTTCCTCTTTTGCGTTCGCACAGATATCAAGTACTTTCTGGCACTGCGAACGCTCCATTGTAAGCACCAGCGTATCTTCATCCACGTCCTCATCGCTAAGCTGCGTGGATACATAACCCTCCGTGGAAACTCCGTTGCTTATCATAACCGCTTCCGCTTTCTGGTTGAGCGGTTCCTGAAATAAAACGACCAGTCCGCGCGCCAAAACCTCCACCGGATGCTTTAAGGTATATTCTTTTAAGAGCGCTGCCGCCATTGGTGCCCGACAGGTTCCCGCTTCCGCCACAAATATAATGCGTCGGTATATCTTCATAAAAACCTCCTTTTACACATGGATGACCTGATGTCCCGCCGCCTTTAGCAGCCGGTTCATGATCGCCTGCCCGATCCTCGGTGTCTCAAAACTCTCCGAATAGATCTGTTCGACATCCATGTCATCAAACTCCCGAAGGATCCGGTACAGATGTCTCGCGATCGCATCTTCGTCATCCCGCGCTCCAATACTTAAAATTTCCCCTGTTTTATAGTATTTTTCCGTCTCATCTGTTGCGATGATGCCGACCTTTTTTCCCTGCGCTTCCATTTCCTGCGCAAGCGCGTTGATCTTTTCAACCACCGCGCCGGATTCCCCATCTACCAGTACAAGGTCGGCCTTTGGTGCATAATGTTTGTATTTCATTCCCGGCGCTTTCGGTTTCTTTGCAGAATCCGACGCAATGATGCCCGGGTCTACTTTCACCTCGCCGATCACCTTTTCAATCATCTCCGGCGTAATATAACCGGGACGCAGGATCATCGGCACATCCTCCGTGAGATCCACGATCGTAGACTCGATCCCGATCCCTACTTCGCCGCCGTCTAGGATCATCGGTATCTTTCCGTCGAGATCCAGTGCCACATGCTCCGCGAGGGTCGGACTTGGCTTTCCGGATGTATTCGCGCTTGGTCCCGCGATATAGCCGCCGCCCGCCCGGATAAACGCAAGCGCTACCGGATGTGAAGGCATACGGATCGCAACCGTGTCCATGCCTCCCGTCGTCTCATACGGAACTTTTTCGTTTTTATTTAAAATCATCGTAAGCGGCCCCGGCCAGAACGCATCCGCAAGCTGCACCGCTTCCTTCGGCACTTCCGTGACGATTTTCTCCAGATCCGCGAAATCGGCGATATGCACGATCAGTGGATTGTCCGACGGACGCCCCTTTGCCGCATAGATCTTGCGCGAAGAGTCCGCGTCCAGTGCATCTCCCCCGAGTCCATATACCGTCTCCGTCGGAAATGCGACAAGCCCGCCTTCTTTTATAATGTCGCCCGCCCGTCTGATCCGATCCTCCTCGATATGCTCACTATCGATTTTCACAATTTCTGTCTTCATGTATCTGCCTCGTTCTTCCGATCATTTTGCCTTAAATAAAGACAAACAAATTATTTTCTATTATAACACTTTCTAAAAATAAGACAACCTACTTGCTATGTTTTTGTAATTGTGTCATAATAGGCACGTTAGTGGTGTTATGTCTTTTTGACATATCCAGTTTGGAGGATAAAACATGAAAACAACAAAAACTGCATTTGGTACTACTCCGGAAAACCAGACCGTATCTCTTTTCCGTCTGGAAAATGCTTCCGGCGCATATGTAGAGATCATGGATTACGGCTGCCGTATCATGAGCATTTGTGTACCAGATAAAAAAGGAAATCTGACAGACGTTGCACTTGGTCTTGAAGATCTTGATACTTATCTGAAAGACGACGCAAGCCTTGGCGCTATCGTTGGTCGTTTTGCCAACCGCATTGCGAACGGTCGTTTTTCCTTAAACGGAAAGGACTACCAGCTCGCCATCAACAATGGTCCGAATCATTTACATGGCGGTCCGACCGGTTATGGTCAGCGTGTCTGGGACGGCAGATTTTCCGATAACAAACTGATTTTTACCAGAACTTCACCAGCCGGCGAAGAAGGCTATCCCGGAACTTTGAATCTTACGATCACCTATGGCTGGTCGGAAGACAACGAGCTATCTATTTCCTACGAGGCAACCACGGATGCCGATACGATCTTAAACCTGACCAACCATGCATATTTCAATTTAAACGGTCATGGCAGCGGAACGGTACTCAATCACGAACTGCGCATTGACGCGGACAGCATTACCGAGCTCAATAAGGATCAGGTTCCTACCGGAAACTATATCCCGGTCGATGGAACACCTTTTGATTTCCGCGAATTAAAAGAGATCGGAAAAGATATCGAAGCCGAAAACGAACAGTTAAAGATCGGTGGAACTTACGACCACAACTTTGTACTGAACGGAACCGGTCTGCGCGAAGCAGCTGTTTTGCAGTCCAAAGAAAGCGGAATCCGCATGACCTGTTTTACCGATCAGCCGGGACTTCAGCTTTACAGCGCCTGCTATACCCTGCATCAGAAGGGCAAGGGTGGCATTGACTACGCGCCTTTCTCCAGCGTATGTTTAGAGACGCAGCATTTCCCGAACGGCATCAACATCGACCATTTCCCTTCGGTTGTTTTAAAAGCCGGAGAGACATTTAAGTCACAGACAATGTATCACTTTTCCGTGATGTAATCAAATAGAAAACACTGGAAAAAAGAAGCCTGGGATTACTTTTTCGTAATCCCGGGCTTTTTAAAAAAGACTTACTGCTGCAGGTTTTCAACTGCATCTGTCTCCTCCGTGCCGCTCACCGCTTCCGTGCCTTCTTCCCCTCCATTTAAGTAGGTAAGGATCCCGTCTCTTATCGCTTCTGCCACTTTATCCTGATACTCATCGGTAATTAAAAGATTTGCCTCCTCTGTATTACTTAGGAAGCCACACTCCACGATCACCGTCGGCGTTGGTGTCTTTTTGAGCAGATAATAACTCTCGTTCGCCTTTGCCATCCGGTCATTATCCGGATCGAGATTTACACGCAGGCTCTCCTGCAGCGTTTCTGCCAGTTCTTTTCCCTCCGCAGACTGTCCGAAATAAAAGACCTGCGCTCCTTTTACATACTCCTCCGTATAGCTGTTCTGATGGACACTCACCGTAAACACCGGCATCGCATCTGTAATGATGTCGCAGCGTTTTCGCATGTCCTCTACTTTTTTATTGGATGTCCCCGCGGAATACAGACCATTTTTGTCTTTTCTGGTCAATACGATCTTGATGTCCTCTTTTTCCAGCAGTTTCTTTAACTTTAACGCGATCGAAAGATTGATATCTTTTTCTTTTGCGTCATTGATCCCGATCTTTCCCGGATCATCTCCGCCATGCCCGGCATCGATCGCGATACAGATCTCTTTTTCCTCTGCCTTGCCGTTATTGACCAGAACGCTTCCTTTTCTTGCGAGAAAAAAAGCGGATGTAAGCAGGATGATTGCCATAACAAGTTCAATCTTCTTTTTCATAAAAAATCCAGAATGTTTACTTATTCTAAACTATTCATACAATGGATATTTTATGAGATTTACTTTTCCGGTGTAAGATCATACATCTCATGCAGGATCGCTTTTCCGGATGCTGTACGAAATACGCGCTCTCCTGCGTTTTTTGCCGCCTCCTTCCCGGCTCCGTCCTCATAGAGATTGACTAAAAAATCCGCTTCCACGAGGATCTGGTAATCCGCGCCGTCTATTCCGGTATAGGTATGGTGATGTCCGACCAGATAGCAGATACGCGCAATATCCTCCGGGTCGACACCCAGGCGTTCCAGCAGCTTTTTCGCCTCTGCCGGTCCTTCCCGCTCCTGCAATTTTCCGTTGTTGTATCCATACTTCTCTTCAGAGATCTTGATCCCGATATCATGCACCAGCGCCGCAAGCTCAAGCACATACTGCTCCCGCCCGCCAAGGCCTTCCATCTTTCCGATCAGAGACGCATAGCTGTATACCTTTGTAAAATGCTGTATCCGCTTTGCATCGCCTCTGTAATACCGGATCATTTCCATCATCAGCTTTTCCTGCATATTCATTTATCTATTCATCCTTCCCTTAAAATAAAGTGTGCGCTTACCGCACACTTTCGCGCGCGAGCGGTATGTTCAACATAAACTTCATCTCCGCGAGCTGCGCATCCCCGCGGAGCGTTTTTGAATCATAGGAAGGAATTTCCTATGATTTAAAAAACGACAGAGACACCCTTCCGGCGTCCCTGCCATTTCTTTAGTTTACATATTTAATGATCGTATCCCATACGCCCGGATTTTCCAGACCAAGTTTCCAGAAGGATGCTCCGGCAAGTCCGTTCTCCTTCATGACCTGAAGTTTTAATTCCAGTGAGGACGCATCCTCGATCCATACTTTATAGGTAACGCCTGCATTTACATACTCCGCGTAGTTCTGACCATCCGCATCCGACCAGCTTGCAACCGCTCCGTTCGTCGTGAGAAGTTTTTGCACATCATCCATACCGAGCGCCTGGCTGGTGGTATCGTAGGAAACATAATCATCCGAAGCAGCCTCCACGCTGTCTCCCGCCGTATCCTTCGGTGTGAGCGCCCACACTCGGGTATAAAACGGCATGCCGAGCACGATCTGCTCCGCCGGAACTCCCTCGGCGATCGTATCAGTGACACCATTTTTCACGAAGCCGATCGATGCAACCGATCCTGCATCAGAGCCCGCGTAATGTTCATCATATCCCATGATCACGACATAATCCGCAAATCTTGCCTGTTCCGCGCGGTTATAAAAACTGCTGCTCGCGGTCGGTACATAGTTGTCCACCGAAAGAACCAGTCCGTTATTCGCGCATTTCAAAGAAAGTTCGCGGATAAACTGGATATATCCGTCTCCTACCGCGCCTTCCAACGCCTCGAAATCCACATTCACGCCGTCAAGGTCATACTGGATCGCCAGCGCAATGATCTGGTTGACCAGATTCTGTCGCTTGGAAGTATGTGTCAGCACCTCTGTGGAGCTGGCATCCGGATTTTCCAGATTACTGATCAGTCCCCATACTTCCACTCCGCTCTGGTGGCAGTAGTTTACATAATCAAGACTTGCCAGCGATGCCACATCTCCGTTGCTGTCATTCAGATAAAACCAGGTCGGAGAGATCACATTCATTCCCTTGGTCGCGGAAAGCACACTTGCGATCTTTCCGTTCGCATCCATATTGGTCACCTGATGCCAGCCCATGTTGATCGCTGCGTCCTTTTTGATATGTGTAAATTCCTCGGTATATCCATTGGTTACGGAAGCCGCTGTTACCGTCTCGGTATCTCCGACAAATTTTGTCTTTACATATCCGACAACGCCATCCTCCGAAGCGACCTTGCTCCAGGTATCTCCCGTTTCGATCACCGCAAGGTTTTCACCTTTTTTGACCTGTTTTAAGATCGGGCTTTTGATCCCGCCCTTTTCACGAATCTCCGTGTCCTTTTTTGCCGCTGTCACTTCTTTGTCACCGGCAGCTGTTGTGATGACCACCCGGTTCGGGGATTCAAAATAAGTATATGCCATGTTGGTATACTGCTGCACAAAGTCGATCGCCACATAGAGCGTATCGCCATCCACACGCGCGATCGTATAGTCCGTCGCGTTCTCCGCCTTTGTCACAAAATACCGGTTTTCTCCTGCATTCACGGTCACCAGGTCTGTCGGTGTCGTATAAAGCAGTACATTTTCATTTGCGTCCCAGTAAAAACGCTCATTTAACGCGTCATGAACCGTGTTGTAATCCAGATACGCCTTTCCGTCCACACAGATGCCCTTCGCGTCAAGCACTGTGTTATCCTTTATCACCGCCATCTGTTCCTCGCTGGTAAGCGCATAATAGTCATTCAGATCTTCGACCTCTTTGGTCGGCATATATTTTTTTAAGATGCTGCTGCACACCATAAACAGTACGATCACTGCGATCAGCAGAACCACAGCAAGCACCGGAGCAATTTTCTTATTCTTCAAATATCCTTCCTCCTTGCGTATTCCTTCTAAACGTTCCTATTATAGCATACCCCAAATAAGAAGCAAAGATTTTCCTGTTTCCAATTTCGTACAAATGGAAAATTTAAGAATTCCTTTATATTTGGTGATAAAACGAAACACCTGCGCCGGCTCTTTTGGCAGACGCAGGTATTCCTGTCGGCTTTATCCGAATCAGACATTGAGGATACTCCTTCGGATCTACTTGCTCTTTACTTTATCAAACCGTAATTCTTTTAACACCCCCTTCTCAAACACATAGTCACGCATATAGACCTCATCTTCATTGACGGTCATGCGCTCCGCCGCCGTGGCGGAATCACAGGGATCTCCTTCAAAAAATATCATGATCCCCCTGTTTTCTATGGATTGCAGCTCCATAAACAGGTTTTCCCTTTCATTATAATCTGCCATTTCTTTTCTCCATTCCCGACCAAAAGTTTTCGTGATACCGGGCTATATGCCCCTTGTAAATTCCTTCAGGAATAAAAAATCTTCTCGTCCAAGCTCATAGGGATCCTGTAAAAACGGGATTGCCCGAAGCGGCACTCCGTATCTTTTCTTAAACTCTTTTTTATCTTCTTTTTTCCCAAATAGCGCACAGAATTCCCAATCCGTGTAACCTGCTTCGTTTTTTACAAACTGCATCAAATCATCATACGCCTGCCGCTTCCAGAGGCAGAACGAGCCGACCACGATCTTTTTGGTACAGCGCAGAAATTCCGCGTAATTGCAGGACCTGTCGCTTCCGAGGTCCAGGATCATATAATCATAATCCCTGCTCATAAGCGCCGGTATCTGCTTTTTGTCCACGTCCGCGAAATACGTCACGCCAAACAGCCTCTTGTCTGCCGTCACCGGTACACGGGCCAACTGCCCGGTTCCGCTCACATCCAACAGCTGCACATTACTTCCCGACTCCAGTGAAATAAAATTGGCAAGCGCGACACAAAACTGTGTCACACCCACACCTCTCTCACTTCCGAGTACTCCGACCGTTCTTTTCGCCGGTTCTCTCCCCGCAAAGGATCCCACCGGTTCACCACCTTTCTTTCTGCAGTAATGTACGGAAAAAGGAAATCTTTGCCGCGTCCACACAAAACGCGTCCGCATCCAGTGGAAAACAGTACACACGCCTGCCTGCTCTTTTCGCATATTCTCTGGCCGTCTTCTCATCTCCGTAATTGCATACGAGCACAAGCCCCTCGCAATAACGGTAGCGCTCGATCGCGCTCCATGCTTCTTCTTTTTCCCAGTCTCTTGCGCCAAGCAGCAGAATGATAACGTCCGCATACGCGATCTGCGCGGTATCTTCCACCTGACATCCATAGTCTGCGATCTCAAAATCAAATGCAGACTCTATATGCCTTTCATCTGTCAGTCCGGTGGCTCCGCAGAAATGACCGCTGTACAAAAAGCCGTCTTTTTCCACAATCCTGCGTCTCATTCTTCTGATTTTCCACAATGCCCCGCTGTCATTTGCCTCACGGTAAAAGCTGCGCAGCCCTTCCTCATTGAAAAAGCTGTTTAGAGCAATGGAAAAGTGCGTGGTTCCGCTTCGGATCCCACTTCCGCATACTGCTATTTTTTTTAAGAGATGTTCTTCCGTCCGTAATTTTCTTTTGAAGATCTTTTGCCGCTCGAGCAAAACCAGCTCCTGCTTCATTGCTTCCGCAGTCGCATAGCGTTTTTTCATATCCGTCTGTGTTGCCCGTTGAATAATTCTGCCCAGCCCTCTCGATATCGGAAGACTGGCGTATTCTGACAGAAACGAGAGGATCCGTCCTGCTCCGAAAATATCGGTCCAGACACCGGGCTGGTCAGACGTCCACTGCTCCGGCGCGGAAAACTCTTTGGTTCCATACGATGGATACGCGCTCCTTTTCCCATCCAGATAGGCAGCGATCCCGAAATCCACCAGTCTCACCTGTCCCGCGCACAGAAAAATATGCTCCGGTTTCATGTCCAGATAAAGCAGTGGCGACGGTTTCTGCCCATGCAGATAGATCAGGATATCGCACAACTGAATGCCGATCTGTATGATCTTTTTCTCGGAAATTTTGGATTGATGAAGCGCGAAGGCTTCCAGTGATTCACCCGCGATGTATTCCTCAATGACATAAATGTTTTTCTCATCTTCTTCGAGATCAAATACAATGGGAATCCCGGGGTGTTTCAGATTTTTCAGAAGCAAAGCTTCTGACAGAACCGGGGTTGCATCCGCTTTCTTCCGCGGAATCTGCTTGATCGCACGCAAAGCCCCGAGCTTTTGATGTTCTGCAAGATACACGCTGCCAAACCCACCGATGCCGATGCATTCCAGGATGCGGTACTTGCCGAACCAGATAGTATTTTGAATGATTTTCCCTCCCTTTCGGGAACCGGAAAAACATCTCTGATCCTTTTATACCATATTGTCACTGCTATTTCAAGAATTTTCAGATTTCTTTATAATATTTATAATTTTTTTATAAATTTCAAAATAGGAAACTTGACTTCGCATACTATATTATATATACTTGTCATTACAAAAATCAGGTGATTTGGAAGTGATATTATGAAGATTGAAAAAGTAAGTGAAAACCAGATTCGATGCACTCTGACCAAAGAAGACCTCGCAGACCGCAAGCTCCAGATCAGCGAACTCGCCTACGGCACGGAAAGTGCCCGCGCCCTGTTCCGCGAGATGATGCAGCAGGCTGCTTATCAATATGGATTTGAGGCGGATGATATTCCGTTAATGATCGAGGCGGTACCAATGTCCGCCGACTCCATTGTACTTATCATTACAAAAGTAGAATACCCGGAAGAGCTCGACACCCGCTTTTCCAAGTTTTCCAATCCGGGATCCGAGGACGGGTTTGACGCGTTTTCCGACGATGCCGCATCCACATCGGCCTCTGCCAGCGCGGATGACATCTTAGACCTTTTCCGCCAGATGCAGGATCGTGAAGATTCCGTGAAAGAAAAGGCGGCGAAAAAGACGGACGATTTTGTTCCTCTCCCGGAGGCATTAAACCAGAAACGGGAAAATCCCGATCCCCCTGCGGTATCCGTGTTACCGAATCTCACCAAACTGTTTGTGTTCGGAAGTCTCGACGAGGTGATCCGGCTTGCGCATATCTTAGACCGCTTTTATGACGAGCAGAACACGCTCTATAAAAGCCCGGATTCCAGCCGCTTTTACCTGGTGCTGACCAAGGGTTCCCACACCCCGGAGGAATTCAACAAGGTATGCAATATCTTAACGGAGTATTCCCGCCAGGCACGCTACACCGCAGCTGCGGAAGCTTACTTCACCGAGCATTTTCCGGTTCTTGTCAAAGATACGGCGCTTCAGACACTTGCCGCTTTATAACAGACAGAAAAAAAGGATGTCTCACTTGCCTAAAGTGTGGACATCCTTTTTTGCTCAACTGATCTTATTTATCAGATTTTGCAAGGAAATCGTTGATCTCCTTTACCAGTGAATCCGGCTCAATGCCGTGAACCATTGCGGCTTCCTCTATGGTCTCCATCTGGGAAGACGGGCATCCCAAGCAATGCATTCCGATGTTAAGCAGGATCGGTGCAATATTCTCATCGATCTGAAGCAGTTCGCCGATCATAGTCTTTCCTGTAACCTGTGCTGCCATAAATATATCCTCCTTTTGTAATAAAACACAGTGTTCCCACTGTTAATGTGGTTATTATAAGCCCAAACGGCAAAATATGCAAACCCGTTTTTATTTTTTCTAAAATTGGGCGTTTTATACAGATTTGGTACTTGATTTTGTACTTGTATTCACTGGTTTTTTGTATTAGAATATTCTCAAAGCTACATAGCTTACTATTTTGAATTTCATTATAAAAGGAGGAAAATAAAATGGCATACGTTATTACAGATGCATGTGTATCATGCGGTACTTGCGAAGGAGAATGTCCAGTTGGAGCAATCTCTGCAGGCGATGGAAAATACGACATCGACGCTACTGCTTGTGTAGAATGTGGAACATGCGCAGGTGCATGTCCTACCGGAGCTATCGAACAGCAGTAATCCAAAAAGAAAAGGCGCAGCCTGTCTTACGACAGCCTGTGCCTTTCTTTTTTTAATGGCAGCCACGGATCATAAGTGGGATGCACGAAGCGCATCCAGTCTCTGTCTTATGCCTGCTTCGGTTTTAAACTTCTGCTTCGCTTTCTTGCCAGCTGCTTTGCCTGCTTTTCCATCTGCTTCGCTTCCCGCTTTGCCGCGCGCTTCACGCTTCTTTTTCCCTTCTGGTAAATACGGATCGTCTCGTCGAGCTTCCGGTAGCGTTCTTCCTCCTGTTCGTCCTGTTCGCGCATGAGGTAATTCATTTCCTTTAACACCCGGTCTCCTACCTGGTCTCCCACTTCTTTTCCGAGTGCATGGTTGTTTTCCTCGATCGCGCTTTTTACAATGCTCGTCATTAACATCTGGAACTGCTCCATACGGCTTAACGCCGCCTCGCTCCGTCTGTCCTCGACGGCATGTCCCACCTTGCCGGAATGCACATCCACCACTTCCGTATGTAACGGTTCCGCCGCCGAAAGAAGCTCCCTCGTCTCCGTCTCCACTTCCGGCTCAGTGCTTTTTTCATGTACCAGCATCTTGATCGCCTTCAGCTGATATCCTTTTTCTTTCCATTCCTTTATCTTTAAAAACTGTTCAATATTTTCTTTTGTATAATAACGGTGTCCCAGCTCATTCCGCGGAATGTCAAGTTCCAGTTCCTCTTCCCAGTATCGCAGAACATGGGCTTCCACATTGACCAGACCTGCCGCATCTGAAATCATATAACGTACTTTTTCCACCAGATCGACCTCCTCACCTTTTCTTTTACCCGTTTATTATATACCATGTCCAATTTTGGTTACAACGTTTTTCGGTCGGGCGCATTCGGCACAAAAAAGCAGATACAGCCAGCATTCTGACCGCATCTGCTTTTTTCTTTCTATTTTTTGGATGTCGCTGTTTTACGCATCTAATTTCTTTCGAGATTCGCGAATTTCGTGTACTGTGGCAGCCATACCAGGTTGACCGTACCGATCGGGCCGTTTCTCTGTTTTGCCAGGATGATCTCCGCGATATTCTTGTTTTCCGAATCTTTATTGTAATAGTCGTCACGGTAAATGAACATGACGACGTCGGCATCCTGCTCGATCGCTCCGGACTCTCGCAAATCGGAAAGCATCGGACGGTGATCCGGACGCTGCTCTACCGCTCGCGAAAGCTGTGACAGCGCAATGACCGGAACATTCAGTTCTCTCGCCAGTGCCTTTAGGGAACGTGAAATATCTGAAATCTCCTGCTGTCTGGAATCCGTGCTTCTGCCGGAGCCTGACATCAGCTGCAGGTAATCGATGATCACAAGCTTCAGATCGTGCTCCAGTTTATATTTTCTGCATTTACTGCGAAGCTCGGAGATCGAGATACCCGGCGTATCATCAATAATGAGGTTTGACGCTCCGATGACGCCCGCCGCCTCGATCAGCTTTTCCCAGTCGGAATCCGCCAGATTTCCGGAACGGAGTACCTGCGCATCCACGCGCGACTCTAAGGAAAACATACGGTTTACCAGCTGTTCCTTTGACATCTCGAGCGAGAAGATCGCCGCGGTAAGGTTGCTGTGGAACGCAACGTACTGCGCGATATTTAAAACAAACGCCGTTTTTCCCATAGACGGTCTCGCCGCAACCAGGATCAGGTCGGACGGCTGAAGTCCCGCCATCTTATAATCGAGATCCACAAATCCGGTCGCGATACCGGTGACATTTCCCTTGGTCTTGGACGCGAGTTCGATCTTTTCCAGTGTATTGATGACCACCTGTTTGATCGGCACATAATCTCCGCCGCCGCGGTTCTGCAAAAGCTCAAACACCTTCTTTTCCGTGTCCTCAAGGATCACTTCGAGCGATTCTTTTCCGAGATAACATTCATTTTCGATGTTCTCGGTAACTTTGATCAGCTTTCGTAATACCGCTTTTTCTTTTACGATCTGTGCGTAATATTTTACATTCGCCGAGGTCGGAACCGCCGCCACAAGATCCCTGACGTACTCGAGGCTGCTGACCTCCGGCGGAACATCTTTTTCTTTTAACCTGTTTTGCAGTGTTACCAGATCAGCCGGCTGTCCCTCATTGAACAGTTCCACCATCGCTTCAAACAGCACGCCGTACTGCTGATGATAGAAATCTTCTTTCAGCAGTATTTCGGATGCCGCAATGATCGCTTCCCTGTCCATGATCATGGAACCGATGACAGACTGCTCTGCCTCGAGGCTGTTTGGCATGACTCTTTTCATAAGAGCTTCTTCCATTGAAGAATCCTCCCGTATTTTCCTACTGTTCTGTTACTTTTACTCTGAGTGTTCCCATTACCTTCGGGTGCAGCTTGATCGGTACTTCGTACGTTCCAAGTGCTTTGATGCCATCATTTACGACCATTTTCTTCTTGTCAAGTTCCAGGCCGAGCTGTTCTTTTACCGCAGCCGCGATCTCTTTTGTGGAAACGGATCCGAAGGTCTTGCCGTCTTTGCCGGATTTGATCTTTACTTCAACGATCTTGTCCTCAAGATCTTTCGCGAGTTCTTTCGCCGCCTCTAAATTTTCTTCCGCCACTTTCTCCGCATGCTGGTTCTGAAGCTTCAGATCATTCAAATTCTTTCCGGTCGCCTCCACGCCAAGCTTCTTGGGCAGGATCATATTTCTTGCGTATCCGTCACTGACGTTTACGATCTCTCCTTTTTTTCCAAGGGATTTTACATCCTGTAATAAAATTATCTTCATAATTCGATTTCTCCTTCCTCAATCATTTCATCAATCGTTCGCTGGATCATGCGTTTTGCTTCTTCGATGTTGCAGTTGGTAAACTGCGCGCCCGCCTCGCTCAGATGGCCGCCGCCGCCGAGACGCTCCATGATAAGCTGGACATTGATCTCATCGATGGATCTCGAGCTTACAAAGATCTTGCCCTGATACTGGGTAAGCACGAATGATGCCTTGATCCCCACGATGTTCAAAAGTTCATTTGCCGCCTGCGCCGCCACAATAGTCGGACTTTCGATCTGCGCCGGATCGCATACCGAGATTGCGAACGCTCCACGGTAAACTTCCGCATGGCGCACAACTTCCGCTCTCGCCTTGTAATCTGTCATATCATTTCGAAGCAGTTTGCGCACTCTGGTCACTTCCGCGCCGCAGCGTCTTAAGTAAGCCGCCGCCTCAAAGGTACGCACACCGGTCTTTGTCATAAAGTTGCTGGTATCGATCAGGATACCGGCGTAGATACAGTCGGCTTCCGCCGGCTCTAATTTGATGTCATCCGAAAAATACTGCAATACCTCCGCGATCATCTCGCAGGTCGAAGACGCATACGGTTCAATATAGGATAACACCGGATTTTCGATCACTTCACTGCCCTGTCTGTGATGATCGAATACCACGATGCTGCGGCATTCTTTCAAAAGCTCCGGACACTCGGTGTAACTCGGGCGGTTGGTGTCCACCACCATGACCAGTGTCTTGTTGTCCACTTCTTCCAGCGCCCGCTCACTCGTCAAAAACATATTTTCCGGATAGCCTTTTTCCGGTGTGAAGCACTCTTTGAGCGGACGAAGTGAGGAGGTCACCTCATTCAATACGATCTGACAGCGCTTTCCGAGCTCTCTCGCCGCGCAGTAGACACCGATCGCCGCGCCAAAGGAATCCACGTCGCTGATATTATGTCCCATAACGATCACATGCTCTCTGCTTTCGATCATCTCACGCAGCGCATGTGCCTTTACACGCGCCTTTACACGCGTCATCTTCTCTACCTGTTTGGATTTTCCGCCGTAGTAGGAGATCTTTTCCCCTTCCTTTACCACGACCTGATCGCCGCCACGGCCGAGGGCAAGGTCGATTGCCATACGCGCGTAATCATAATTCTGGTTATAGCTGCTTCCCTCGTCTCCGATACCGATACTGAGCGTCACCGCCATCTCATTTCCGACCCTGACATTTTTTACGTCCTCAAGCAGGCTGAACTTGTCCTCCTGTAAACGGCTTAAAAACTTGTGGCGGAACACTACAAAATACTTGTCCTTTTCGATCTTGCGCACCAGCGCGTCCACGCCGGAAAAGTATTTGTTGATCTTTCGGTCAACCAGTGCAACCAGGAGCGAGCGCTTGACCTCTTCAATACTGTCGAGCGCCTCCTCGTAGTTGTCGATATAGATGAGCGAAGCGATCATCCGCTCATCTTTGTTTTCCTGGATATAATGGTTTAATTCTGTCTCATCGAACAGATACATCGCAGTCAGAAACTGCTCACTCTGCTCAAACGCGATCATATCATTGGTTTCCGCGAGCGTGTCAAAATAGAGCTTGCTCAAAGACGCGCGGTAGATCCGGTCGCCAAGCGTGATATGGATATCCTCAAACTCATCCTGCTTCTGGAGCAGTTCTTTGGTCACCGACGGAAAGATCGATGTGATCGACTTGTGGTAGTTTTTTCCTTTTCCGGTGATCACGGTAAACTGTTCATTCACCCAGAGGATCTTTCCGTTATCATCGATCAGAATGTAGGGCACCTCAAACTCATTGAGCAGTTTTTTCTGCACCGTACCGTACTGCGTCGCGAAATTGATCAGTTCCCTCACAAGAACCGGCTTATTCCGCTGATAGGACAAACATACAATCAAAAAATAGATCCCCGTAAATATGCTGAACATGCCGCCCGCCAGCGCGTCAACCGCATAAAGCGGGATGTTCATCGCCACCAGGAGCACCGTGAGCAGAAGCGGCCAGCACATATAGTTGCGGAGCCTTCCTTTTAATTTTATATTTCGTTTCATTATAGTTCTCCCATTTTCATCTCAAAACAGATTTCATGCTATCTGCCATTATAACATTATCTATATTTGAAAGAAAGTCTTTTGCTGTAAATTCCTGCCCGTGGATTTTCTGTTGCGAAATTTTCCCGGTTAGCGTTTTTCCCCGAAGGTAAAGAACTCTTCCGCCAGATCATCCGGGGAAAACATGACAAGTACATAATCAAACTTTTCGCTGTTGATGAAATCTTCGATATTTTCCTCATAGTAACGCGGATCGATCAGCGTGACATTGTGACACCGCAACGACGCGAACGCGGCAAACGGGACTGCATAGGAATCCTTAATGATGCAGATATCAAGCCCCTCGGGATTTTCTGTATTTTCAATGTGCGCGTACGCCTGGTTTCCATACATATATGCCATGTAAAGATCCGTGTCATAAGGGGTTGCCGTGTTGCGTAAAACCGGAGCCGCAACCAGTGCCTCCTCAAACCGCCCCGTCAGGCTCATATCGGACATGATCGAGGAATCGAGCACATAATCCGTCTCAAATTTCGGATAGATCAGCGTAAAATCATCCGCCTTTGTGTAATAGCGCCCTGCCTTTCTGCTCTGCGAACCGAGGAAACAGTTTTTATAGGTTAAAACATTATAGTTGTCGATATCCTCATAGAAATCCTCATTCGGGATCTCTTCGCCGTAACGCTCCTGTAGCTGCTCAAAAAATACATTGGTCGCCCAGAACGCCGTCTCGATCTTCCAGTGATGATCCGTATTGAAAAACACATTCGACATATCGAGTCCGCTGTCCGCAAGATAGTCCCTGAAATCCACGGAGTCTATGCCCGCATCCGCGAGCTGCGCGAGGAACTGGTCTGCCGTCTCATTTGACATGTTGTACGGAATGCCCTTTGCGTACTCTGTGTGCCCCTTGATATATTTATCCGGCGGCATCACATAAAGCAGCCTGCAGTCTTTATCCCGGATCGCGCCCTGCAGATTTTTCATGCGCGCGGACAGGTCTTTCGTATCGTTCGGTTTTTCGGTAAAGTAGGTATAATGTAATTTTCCTTCCGTATCTTTGACCACTTCAAAATCGTTTTCTTCATTTTTGTCCAGGAATTTCTGGATCAGCCCGTAGGCATCAATGAAGTTGTAGCGGTATTTTACATTTTCGTTGATGGATGTATCCACGGAAGCGATGAGCTCTGCCGGGTCATCTCCCTCCTCTATCGAGGTCTCCACCGTTTCTTTTAAGATCGGAAGTTCTTTTTTCGCGTTAATTCCGGCATACAAAAAGATGAACAGCAGAAACAGCACCGCGGTAACTCTCTTTTTTGAAATCAGTTCGGTCATTTTTCTGCCTCCTTAAAAGTTAAAGTAGATAAACGGATTGTAGCTGCCCTTGACAAGATAGGTAACTCCGACTAAGAACACACCCATCATAAGGATCGGATAGAACGCATTGATGGCAACCGTCGCCCCGCGCATCTTTCCTTCCACGATCAGCTTGTTGTAACGCTTTCCGACCGGCATGGAAAATAAGATCCCAGCCGCGAAAAACACTCCATATTCTTTTAAAAACATCCACACCGTATCCGTCCAGATCAGGTTCGTTCCCACGCCGAACATGGACTTTATGTATTTTCCGGCGGCGATCAGATCCGGTGAACGGAAGATCGTCCAGCCCAGGTTCACGATGAACATGGTATAGAACCATTTTATGACGCCCGGGATCCTCCGCTCCTCAAAGTTAGTGAACCGCTCAAAGACCAGACACACAAAGTTTAAGAGACCCCAGAGCAAAAATGTCCACTCCGCGCCGTGCCAGATACCGGTACACAGCCAGACCACCAGCATATTGCGGATCACCTTATCCATATTGCCCACTTTGGAACCGCCAAGCGGGAAATAGACATATTCCTTAAACCAGCTGCCGAGGGAAATGTGCCATCTGCGCCAGAATTCCCCGATCGACTGGGAAATATACGGATACTTGAAGTTTTCCTCAAATTTAAAGCCAAACATCAGCCCCAGACCGATCGCCATATCGGAATAGCCCGAGAAATCGAAAAGAATCTGGAACGTATACGCAAAGGATCCGAGCCACGCAAGCGCGACCGGACAACCGCCGTTCGTGTAGGTATTAAAAATATGATCGGCGACGATCGCAAAATTGTTGGCAAGCAGCACTTTTTTCCCGAATCCGGCAAGGAAACGGCAGACGCCGACGGAAAATTTATCCCAGGTCTCCTCCCGGTGTGAGATCTGCTCATCGATCGTTGAATATTTAACGATCGGCCCTGCGATCAGCTGCGGGAAGAAGGAAATGTATAACGCCACATAAAACGGATTTTTCTGCACCTTTCCGTCTTTCCGGTAGACGTCGATGACATACGACAGCGCCTGGAAGGTAAAAAAGGAAATTCCGATCGGCAGCTTCAGATTTAAGAGCGGGATATCCGTGTCCATAGCCATATTCAGATTCCGGATCACAAAATCCGTGTATTTAAAGACGAATAAAAGTCCGATATTGAAAAGCACCGTCAAAAGCAGGATCATTTTTACTTTCCGCTTCTGCTCCCGGTATTTATCCACAAAAAGCGCCAGGATATAGTTACCCAGAATGGATGCGAGCATGATCAGCACAAACCACGGTTCGCCCCACGCGTAAAAGAAAAGGCTCGCGATCAGGAGTACGCCGTTTTTGATGGGATAAGAGCGACGGAACAGATAGTACAAAACCAAAACCGCCGGGAAAAAATAGAATAAAAATGTAATACTCGAAAACAGCATTTATTTCTCCCCCTTATAATATGCATCCACAAATTCTTTTTTGTATTTTCTGTGTTTGTACGCATAATGCCCCAGAAACACCACGATGATCACAACTGCTGCCACGCGCACTGCCCGGATCAGCGAATCATCCATAAACGGACTGTCCTCTGCCACAACCTCCGTCACCTGGTCGGTCGGAAGCATTGATGCGTCATAGCCATTCTCTGTCTTCTGCGTCTCTGTCCAGGAGCCTTTTAGCGTGATCGTCCTGCGAAATGCCTGACCGGACGCGTCCCTTGCAAATAACTGGTATGCCCCGTCCGCGGCATTATTTTTTACCGTGAGCCTTCCGTTTTCATCGATGGACATGCCCTCCGGCGCGCTGCCGTCTTCCGTTTGGATCTCGTACGTCACAGCCTCATTCTTTTTTAATTCCGTTCCCGCCATGTTGTAAAAGGCAGTGGTATAGTCGGCGATACTCTCTCCCACTGTCGGGCGCAGCACCGTATCCGCTCCGTTCACCTCAAACCAGTCAAGCGCCTGCATATCTGCATCCGGCAGGATCTGTATCGCTTCTAATGTGACCTGCGCCGTGTCATCCTCCGGCAGCACAAAGGTAAATCCAAGTCCGTAAATGCCGTCGATCTCTTCTGCCTGCTCAAATATGTCAAACGGAAGGTAGATCTGGCCGTCAAAATCCGCAGGGATCGTAAAACAGCCGAGGTCTGCCGTTGTTTCCTGCCAGATCTCATCCTCTTTTAAGACCACTTTTTCTCCGTCGGCTACGACAGACGCTCCGCCCTCCTGCGGGGCAAGCAGCATATTCATCTTCAATTCCTCTGCCTGCTCATTGACAAGCGATAATACGACACCTCCATACCCTTTGAGATCTTTTTTCGTGTCCTGAAAGAAGGACAGCGGATACTGCCCCTCTTTCTGTCCTTCCGTGGAAACCGACAGATGCAGCTGCTCTGTCTCCTTATCGTAATCGATCTGCGGTAAAAACTCTTCCTTCGCGTCTTCCCCCGCCTCAAATCCGTCCAGTTTCACGGAAATTTCTTTTGGCGGCTCCGCTTTTTGGGCTGCCATGACAACAGACGGCATGAAACCGACACATCCCGCCAGAAACAGACAGCCCATTCCTTTTTTGATCCTATTTTTCAATCTTACTTTTTCCTTATCCGACATTTTTTCTTCTATACTATAACTCATTCATCTCTGAAAATTCATCCAGCGCAAGTACCCGCTCTTTTTTCAGGCTTCGCTTCTGCTCATAGCGCATCGCGCCGCCAAAGCTGTAATCACGGATCCACTGACTGATCTTTTCCTGCTTCTTTGCATCCCCATGCAGCGCATCATAGTTGGTGATGCGGTACAGATACATCTGATCCCCGAATTCATTCTCCAGATCAAGCTCAAGACGGATTCCCTCACAGAGCGGAACGCGAAGCGTATCCTGTCTGCTTCCCGCATAGGAGACCAGCACATATTTATAGTTATAATCTTCAATGCTCACTTTAAGCCCGGATTCCGCGACACCATTCGCCTGGATCGGGATCCTTGCCATCTTGCGGTTTTTAAACACCCTTTTCGGTGTTCTTCCCGTGATGTTCAGCCGCAGGTCATCAAAACTCGAGGACGATTCATCGAGATTGACCGGCATCGAGGTAAAATTGTCATAAATGATATAGATATATTCACTTTTACTGGACAGCATATCATCAATGGAACATACATATTTCCACTGTTCTCCCCTGCGTGTAACAAGAACCACCCTGCCCCGCACACGGGCTTCATATTTCCGGTCATGCACCGTGATAAATACCTCTTCCTCATCATCGAAATCCACCGGCTCTTTTAAGAGAACCGATATTCCGCCCTCAGAAGCGTCCTGGCTCATGCCTTCCGCTGTCACGATCCCGTTGGTAAGCTCACATGCTTCTTTTACTTCCATCCGCTCATACTGACGGTAGGATTTTCTTCCCATGACAAAGAAAATGGACATGATGATGTTATAGAAGTTACTGATCAGCCAGAACAGGATGACAAAGTAATCGATCCTTCCGGTATCAAACGTCCAGCGCACGCAGTTCCAGATACCGATCACCGACAGCACTGCAAGCAGGATATGCGGGATCGCGTAATACCACGTCCGGTCCTTTTTCTCCGAGCTGGTCGACTTTTTCGTGACCTTGAATTTCTTCATGGAAATTCCGAACGTCTCAAGCAGTGTCGGTATCATAAGAAACGGAAACAGCACCGTTTCATACACATTCGTCCACTTGGTCGTGCGGATATTGCGGCTCATCATCTTGAGGCAGATGTTACTGCTCAAATACATCGGCAGCCAGAAAATGAGCACCTCGATCAGTGTACAGCGCACAACCATGACGCCGAAGGTTGCAAACAGGATCGGCGACATGATGTAGATAAAGCGTTTCCAGGACGCGTACCAGTACCAGACGGATGCCAGATAATTCGCCCGCTGCGCGAATTTTAACTTTGGCGTAAAGAGCAGGTGCAGCTTCCGTCCGGTGCAGATACAGCCGCGCGCCCAGCGGACACGCTGTGAGATCAGTGACTTTAAATCGGTCGGTGAAAGTCCTGACGCGAGCACCTCATTTAACGCGTAACAGACATACCCCTTCTTCTGGATCAAAATTCCGGTCGCAAAATCCTCGGTGATACTCTTCTCGTAAAAGCCGCCGACCTCTTCGAGCGCGCGTCTCGTAATGACGGTATTCGACCCGCCATAGATCACGCTGTTACTTTTGTTTCGCGATACCTGAACATCTTTATAGAAATAGTCCTGCTCATTCGGGATACGGTTTTCCGAAAACAGATTATACTGAAACAGATCCGGGTTATAAAAGGTCTGCGGTGTCTGGATAAAGCCAAGGTGAACCTGTTCTTCCTCGGGCAGTTCACGGTTTTTCTTCTCCTGATCCGCGAAGTACGCCATGGTCTTCATCAAAAAATTATGTTTCGGGATCATATCCGCGTCAAATGTCGCGATATATGGGGAAGAAGTCACTGACATGGCATGATTCAGGTTTCCTGCCTTCGCGCCCTTATGCTCCTCCCTTTTGATATATCCGACATGCATCTGCGCCGCAAGCTCCTCTACTTCTTTCCGGCTTCCGTCATCACAAAAATAGATATGTACCTTACTCTTATCCGGGTAATCCATATGGACGCAGCCATTGATCGTCCGGTACAAAATCTCGATCGGTTCATTGTAGGTCGCGATCAGCACATCCACCTCCGGATAGTCTTCCGGCTCTACCTTCGGGAATTTCGGATATCTGATATTACTCATATTAAAGTAATGTACGAATGCTTCTAACATTCCCAGAATCTCAACTACCAGCAGCGCAATGCCGGCAACCAGCGAGAGTATTCCGGAATCGGTCGGAACCGTGTAAAAAATTCTCCAATACAGATACAGGAGCGTCCATCCGATATTAAAGATCATCCAGCTCCTGAATTTGATAACTTCCTTCTTCACTCTTTCCCCGCTTTCTATGATTTTTTATGTAGCTATTATAGTTTTTTATGCACTTCACGTCAATATTATGCCATGGTTCCCTGTTTTTTCCTTACCTGGATTTTAGGCAGATTTTACATAAGTCGTCTTGCAGATTTTACATACGATTTATAAAATAACCAACATGTGCTAATACAAAATCAAAATTACGGAGGATTATTATGAAAAAGAAATTTGTAAGTACGTTACTGGTTCTCGGTGTTATGTCAACCTGTCTGCTCAGTGCCTGTGGATCAAAACCGGCATCGGAGTCTGTGGATCTCACCTCAGTTTCCCTGGATACGATCGAGGAAAAGGCAAAGGAAGAAGGAACGATCTCTTCCGTCGGAATGCCGGATGACTGGGCAAACTGGAAAGGCAGCTGGGAAAGCATCTCAAATACCTACGGTCTTGCGCATGACGATACCGACATGACTTCCGCCGAGGAATTATCCATGTTTGACAGCGAAAAGGACTCCCCGACCAAGGATATCGGTGATGTTGGTCAGGCTTTTGGTCCGACTGCCATTGATATGGATGTCGTACAGCCTTACAAAGCCTCCACCTGGGATTCCATTCCGGACTGGGCAAAAGATCCGGACGGCAAATGGACGATCTCGTATCTCGGAACCATGGGAGCCCTGGTCAATAAAAACAATGTTTCGGAAACCATCGACTCCTGGGAAGCTTTAAAGAACAGCAGCGCAAAGATCACACTGGGTGACGTGTTAAGAGGCGCAAGCTCCCAGATGGCTGTTTTATCCTGCGCCTATGCAATGGGCGGCGATGCCGAAAATCTCGATCCTGCCTTTGATTATTTCAAGGAACTGGCAAGCGAGGGACGTATCGATGTCGGTGACGGCAGTATCGAGCGTTTAAACCGCGGCGAGATTGATGTCCTCGCAACCTGGGATTACCTGACCTTACAGTACCGCGACATCGTAGCTGAAAACAACCCGGATCTCAACATGGAATGCCACATCATGCAGGATGGCGCTGTCCAGTCGGGATACTGCCTTGTCATCAACAAATACGCGCCGCATCCGTATTCTGCCGCTTTAACTGTTGAATATCTGTTAAGCGATGAGGGACAGATCGAGCGTGCGGAAGGTTACGCAAGACCGATCCGTGAAGATGTCACACTTCCGGATGACTTAAAAGCAAAAATGATCTCTGATGACGAGTATACCAACACCATTCCGCTGGCAGACAATGATACCGTCACCAAAGCATGTACCGAGATCGCAAGCAGATGGGAAGAAGAGATCATCCCTCTGATCGGCGAATAGAAGTTGGTGATCCTATGAAATATTTAAAGAAGAACTGGAGGAAACTGGGCTTTTTTCTGCCCTTTTTCCTTTTAATCATTTTTTTCCTGTTTGTACCGTTTTTTCAGATGTTCGCAAAGAGCTTTTCCACCGGAGAAGGACATCCCGGACTGGACTGGTATATCGAGATCTTCTCCAAAACCAGTTATCTGGTTGCGATCAAAAACAGCGTCTGGATCGCCGTCTGCGCAACACTTCTTGGCACCGTCATTGATTTTTTCCTTGCGCTCGCACTGACCCATTCATCCAAACAAAAAAAGCGGTGGTATCTGTCACTTTTGAATCTCACTTCCACCTTCGCCGGGCTGCCTCTCACGCTGGCATTTATCACGCTCCTCGGAACGGCTGGCGTGTTTGTTCTGATCGGAAAAAATGCCGGCATTTCCTGGCTTGCCAATTACAACCTGTATTCCTTAAAGGGAATGTTCCTTATTTTTGTTTACTTCCAGATCCCGATGGGCACGCTTTTGCTGCTCCCGGCTTTTCAGGAGATCAGAAAAGAATGGAAAGAAGCCGCTTTGCTTATGAACTGCAGCGCCTTCCGTTTCTGGCGAAAGATCGGGCTTCCGATCATGATGCCCTCCATCATGGGTACCGTCAATATGCTTTTCGCAAATGCGCTGATCGCTTATACCACCCCGTATCTGTTAGTAAACAACGGTGTTCCGCTGTTGCCGATCAAGATCACCGATATGTTTGTGGGAGATGTCAGACAGCGCCCGGAACTTGGCAGTGCGTTATCCATTGTCATGCTTCTTATCATGCTGCTTGTGCTGGCTTGCACCAACCTGGTCAAAAAATTTTTTCAGAAAGGAAGGGATTAAATGAAAAAGAACCGTATTGCCGGATCCATCTGGCAGATCATCGTTGCCTTATTTTTACTCCTTCCACTGACAGTTTCCTTTATCTACTCATTTGCCGGGAGATGGACTTCCATTTTTCCGGAAAATCTGACGTTCCGGTTTTATGTGGATAAATTTACCGATTCCGCCTTTTTCTTCGGAATCCTCCGCGGCATTTTTATATCGGCGCTCCCGGTCATCCTCGTGAACATCATCATTCTGCTCACGCTTTTCGCGACGATCGTGTATTTCCCGCGCATGGAAAAATACATTCAGGTCTGCTGTATCATACCGACTACGATCAACGGCATCATTCTTGCCACTTCGATCCTGTCCACTTACGCGGGAACCGGCACCATATTTTCCAACCGGATCATCATGCTGATCTGCGCATACTGCATTTTCTGCCTTCCGCTCACCTATCAGGGCATCCGAAACAGCCTGTACGCGGTAAACACGAAAACGCTTCTGGAAGCCGCTTCTATCCTTGGTGCCAACAAGTTTTACGGCTTTGTAAAGATCATTGTCCCTACGGTCCTGCCGGGTCTTATGAATACGGCGCTCATCAGTTTTTCCGGTCTATTCGGGGATTTCGCCCTGATCAAGATCATTGCGTCTTCACAGTATGAGACCGTACAGACCTACCTGTACAAAAACCGGAATACCGATCTGCAGTCATTCAGCGCCGGCGTTGTGATCCTTTTGGTATTAACTATGATCATCAATCTGACCGTCCATAAATTTGCGGCAAAAAACACCCCTCAGGGGAATAAGGAGGAGCACACCAGATGAGTTACATGGAAATCTCAAATTTAGAAAAATCTTTTGATAAAAATGAAGTATTAAAAAACATTTCGCTCACGATCGAGCAGGGCGAATTTGTAAGCCTGCTCGGCCCGTCGGGATGCGGAAAGTCCACGCTTTTACGCTGTCTCTCCGGTCTGGAGACCATTGATGGCGGGACATTTCTTTTAGACGGAAAGGATGTTACGGAAACACCTGCCCAGACCAGAAACATCGGAATGGTCTTTCAGCAGTACTCTCTCTTCCCGAACATGACCGTCTGGGATAATTTATCCTTTCCGCTCACGATCCAGAAAATTTCAAAATCCGAGCAGAAAGAACGGATCGAGGAAGTACTAAAGATTGTTGGTCTGACCGATAAGAAAAAGGCATATCCCGGAAATCTCTCCGGCGGCCAGCAGCAGCGTGTCGCCCTCGCGAGAGCGATCGTATCCCGCCCGAAGGTTCTTCTTTTGGACGAACCGTTAAGCGCGATCGATGCCAGGCTTCGCAAAAATCTGCAGATAGAGATAAGACGCATCCAACAGGAATTAAACATCACTACCATCTTTGTCACGCACGACCAGGACGAAGCAATGCTCATGTCGGATCGCATCTGCCTTTTAAACGAGGGAAAGATTGAACAGGTCAGCACTCCGATCGAACTTTACACCAAACCGAAGACCCGGTTCGCGGCGAGCTTTATCGGGCATTATAATGTCCTTTCCCCGGATGAATTTTTACAGGCGTTCCATACCGCGCCGACGGACAACAAAATGACTGCGATCCGCCCGGAAACGATCCAGATCTCAACCGAGAAGCCGGAAGAAAACGACCTCACACATACTCTGCACGGAAGGATCATAAACAACCGCTCCGTCGGAAACACGCTGCATTACCACATTGATGTAAACGGCATCACGTTTAAAGTAGACACGCTGTTCCGCAGTTTTGCTCTATACAAAAATGACCAGGACGTATGGCTTTCCTTGGAAAAGCGCAACTGTCTGGCTCTTGAAGATTAAGGAGGAATATCTATATGAAACCTGCAACAAAAATGTTTTCCGAAACCGGTTCCTGGTACAAGGGAAATCTGCACTCTCACACGACCAATTCCGACGGACGCCTGACACCGGAGCAGTCCGCCGCGTATTACAGGGAACACGGCTATTCCTTTCTGTGCTTTTCCGAGCACGACTACTATACGGATCTCCGCACCAGGTTAGACCGCGATGATTTCATCACGCTTCCGGGGCTGGAAGCGAGTACCTACCTGATCTCATCCGAAAATCTTTCCGATCTCTTAGATCCTGAAACCCAAAAGCGGGGCTACTGTGACATGACGTTTAAAGAACTCATGGAACTCCGCGCCAAAGGAATCGGCGTCCGGGTCAAAAAAGCCCACCACATCCATGGCATTTTGGGAACCGGACAGATGCAAAAAGATGCCGGAACCAACGTTTTTACCTCAGACCAGCTTTATCCGATCCGTATCTATTTTGACCACTGGGACGGGGAAATGGCCGCACAGACCTTATCCGACAACTTAAAGAAAAAGGGCTGCTTCACTACCTACAACCATCCAATCTGGTCGCGTGTGGATATCGATGAGGTGAAAGATCTCCAGGGGATCTGGGCGATCGAATGCTACAATTATGACACGGTCAATGAATGTGCGGAAGGCGAAGACACCGTCTTCTTTGACACCATGCTCCGCCATGGAAATGAAATTTCCTGCTTTGCCTCCGACGACAACCACAACGGCGGTACTTTCGGCGACAGCTTTGGCGGCTTTGTAATGGTAAAATCCGAGGAACTGGATCATGAGAGTATTGTAAAAAATCTTTTGAACGGAAATTATTATTCGTCGAGCGGTGCCGTCATCACGCAGTGGGGCATCCAAAACGGAGAAGTGTATGTAGACTGTGAAGACGCCGAGCGCGTCAATTTCATCTGCGGCGGCTGCATCGGAAGCAGCCGGACGGTCATGATGGAAAATCAGATCCCTCTGCGCCATGTATCCATCCCGCTGACCGGTCAGGAAGAATATGTGCGCATTGAAGTAAAAAACACGCTCGGACAGACCGCCTGGACCAATCCGATCGTGTTTTAACCTGTTTTTAAGCCACACGCCTGTGTCTTTTCCTGACGCAAATAAACGCCGCCGCCACGATGACAACCACGCATCCGACCTGATTTTGGGAAATCACGGCATCCTTGTGTACATCCCGCAAAAAATCTGTCAGAAATTTTGCCACACTACAGAGGATGATCATCTGCGCGGCGCCGATCTTATTTTTGCATCGGAAAAACAAAAAAAACAGTAGCAGAAATACGACCGTCTCGATCAGCTGCACCGGAATGGAATCCGCCTGAACGATCTGCCCATTCCGCAGGTATCTGACCGCAAACGGTCCCGTATAGGGGAGACCTCCACAGCATCCGCCAAACAGACAGCCAAGCTTTGCTATGCTGTATATGAGCGGTAATGCCGTAATGCAGGTCTCCGTTATCTCTGTTCTTTTTTCCTTAAAGATCACATTATTTAACCAAACCCCAAGAAGCATTCCTGCGGCTCCGCCAAGGCTGGTAAATCCTGCCTCGCGCGGAGTTTTTTGCTGCATCACCGACGCAAGAAAATTCCCGCATATCAGAATGGAAATCAGCTCCAAAAACAGGATATACATGATGTATTCCGTCTTTATCCCGCTGCGCTTTATGCGGACCGCAATGTAAACCAGTCCGATCAGCACCGAACCGAAAAGCCAGATCGCGTAGGGCGCAATGACCCAGCGGTCAAAGTACGATAAGTCGATTGTCATTTCCGCCACCTAATGTAAGATGCATCCCAAAAGATATCCGATCTCTCCGCAGCCCCGTATTCCATAAATACAGCTGTTTATCATCACGCCACACGCTATGACTGCCACAATGACCCCTACTACGATCAGGATGATCTGCACAATATAGATCCACATGATCACTTTTCCAAACGTACTGTCCGGATAATTCACGCGCACCACGATCATAAGCGCCATCGCCACCACAAAGCAGATAAAACGTATCCCTTCTAACAGCACCACGACACCGTTGATCCATGCTCCCTGGCTGTTGACCAGATCAACAAACGGTTGAAATATGCGGATATCTGCGATCATTACATATATGATCGAAAACAGCATCGACAGCACCGTTGGTCCATAACACAAAACGAGGCTTAAAATACACAGCTCGTTTGCCTTCTTTTTATCCTGCGGTGTCATTATTTTTTTACTTTGATTCGGCATTCCATTATATGGTTCCATAACAACTCCTCTCTCCCCTGATTCTTACAAATTTTTCTATTCTTATTATAAAGAAACCTTACTTCCGCGTCTACCCCCATTCTGCACGCGCGCATTTTGTTCTGATTAATTGTCTTCAAATGGCGTTCCTGCCATTTTCCTCGTTGCTAGTACAAAAAAAAGGATATCTGCGTATCCTTTGCGGATCATGCAGATATCCTAAAAAATTCAAGCTCTGAATTAATCTGTTACATACGGCATTAAAGCGATATGACGTGCTCTCTTGATTGCTACAGTAAGAGCTCTCTGATGCTTTGCACAGTTTCCTGTGATTCTTCTCGGAAGGATCTTTCCTCTCTCAGAGATGTATCTCTTTAACTTATTCACATCTTTGTAATCGATTGTGTTGTCTTTTCCACAGAATACGCAGACTTTCTTTCTTCTGTGCATTCCGCCTCTTCTTCTCATTGGCGCATCGCCTCTGTCTGATTTATTAAAAGCCATGACTATTACCTCCTAATTAGATTTAGTTAAATGGTAACTCTTCATCTATTCCATCCGGAATATTCATGAAGCCATCTCCAGCCGCCGCGCTCGGTGACGGACGGTTATCTGCAGGTGCGTATCCGGCATTTTCATTGCTTGCCGCCTTGCTTTCTGCAAATTCCTGTTCTTCTACGACTACATCTGTCGTATAGACTTTCTGTCCCTCACGGTTCGTATAAGAGCCGGTCTGGATTCTTCCCGTAATAAGGACTTTCGTTCCCTTACGGAAATATTTTTCTGCAAATTCTCCCTGACGTCCAAATGCCACACAGCCGATAAAATCTGCTGTCTGACCGTCTCCGTCACGTCGGAATCTTCTATCTACTGCGATTGTATATCGCGCAATTGCTGTTGCCTGTTCACCCTGGGAATAACGTACCTCAGGATCTCTGGTCAAACGTCCCATCAGTATTACTTTATTCATACCGCGATCTCCTTCTTTTGCTTATGCCTCTTCCTGTCTAACGCATAAGAAACGAAGAACGTTGTCCATGATACGGACATTCTGTTCAATCTCTGCCGGAACACCTGGTTCTGCATCGAAAGCGATGAAGTAGTAGAATGCTTCACTCATTTTCTGAATGTCATAAGCAAGTTTCTTCTTGCCCCATTCATCTACATTTGTGATCGTACCACCACAACGGGTAATGTACTCTTTTGCCTTCTCAACCGTAGCTGTTCTGGCGTCATCTTCGATCTTTGCATTAACAACAAGTGCTAACTCGTATTTGTTCATGCTGTTACCTCCTTTTGGTCTCTGGCCCCTCAACCTGTGGGGAGCAAGGAATTTATTAGTATCACGAGGTTATATGATAACATACCAGCCTGCTGCTTTCAAGCATTTTCTCTGTTTTTTTATACTTTTTATCGTTTTTTCTTATTTTTCTTCTCCGGCATGCCGCAGTTCCCTGGTATTCTTCTCCACAAGCTTGCGCGGCACCATGATCTGATGTCCGCAGCCCATGCATTTCAGCCTGAAATCCGCTCCGACACGCAAAATCTCCCACTCGCTGCTGCCACAGGGATGCTGCTTCTTCAAACGCACAATATCTCCAACTTCATAAATCCGTCGTTCTTCCATATTTCCTACACCTCTATCTTTGAAAAGATCTCGCCGATACTGCCCTGCACCAGAAGATCCGCTCTCGCATCCATCGGTGTTGCAGACTTATTGACCAGCACCAGCTTATTTCCACGGTAGTAATCAATAAGCCCTGCCGCCGGGTATACCGCAAGTGAGGTGCCGCCGATGATGAGCACATCCGCCTCACTGATGTAACGCACCGCGTCCTCAAGCGTCTTCTGGTCAAGCCCCTCTTCGTACAAAACGACATCCGGCTTGATCTGTCCGCCGCAGGCGTCACAGGTCGGGATCCCGGTGGAGTTTAAAATATATCCGGCATCAAAAAGCTTTCCGCAATGTCTGCAATAATTGCGGTGTACACTTCCGTGCAGTTCGAGCACCACTTTACTTCCCGCCGCCTGATGCAGTCCGTCGATATTCTGCGTTACGATCGCCTTTAATTTTCCAGCCTGTTCAAGTTCCGCCAGTTTCTTATGTGCCGCGTTCGGCTTTGCGGTAAGGCAGAGCATTTTATCCCGGTAAAAACGGTAGAACTCCTCTGTTTTACTCATGTAAAAACTGTGGCTTAAGATCGTCTCCGGCGGATAGTCATATTTCTGATGATACAGCCCGTCCACACTGCGGAAATCCGGTATTCCGCTCTCGGTTGACACGCCTGCTCCCCCAAAGAAAACAATATTATCACTGTCTGTTATGATCTTTTGTAACTGTTCGATTTCTCCCATAGAATCGCTCCTTTCACTCTTAAAACAATCATAGCATATTTTTCGCCCGGCTGATCTTTTATTTTCATATAACATACATTCTGAATTGTTTGAAAAATGTATTTTTTTACATTTTTTATGAAAAATATTACCAACATTTTAGATTTTCTTTACACAAACTGTCTTGTGGATTTTACATGCGGTTCCTAGAATGATCAATATGTGCAATACCAAAAAGCTTGCGCATATTACCCGTAAACCCCCAGACAGAGGAGGAAATTTATGAAAAAAAGAATCACACAGTTACTGGCTCTCGCTTTATCCGCCGGCGTTTTGGCAGGATGCGGATCTACCGCCACTTCTACCGCCACGGCAGACAATACTTCAAGCGAGTCCTTAACCGCAGACAAGGAATCATCCGACAACGGAACTTCCAAATCCGGCAATGAAAAGACCGTCATCGAGTACTGGCACTGCAATGCCGAAACCCAGGGAGGCCTCACCGTCGATGAACTGGTCAAAAATTTTAACGAGAACAACGATCACATCGAAGTGGTCGCAAAATATAACCCGGACATGTACAAGGGTCTGATGCAGAATTTACAGGCTGAATCCGCAGCCGGAAACACACCGGCGCTGGTGCAGATCGGCTGGGCATTCGTGGATTACTTCTCCAACAACTTCGCTTATGTTTCCCCGCAGGACGCGATCGACACCTACGATTCCGGAGATTCCACCTTCTTAACCGATAACTTCCTTCCAAATATCTTAGATCTCGCAGTCAACAGCTCCGGCGATCAGGTAGGTATCCCTTATTCTTTAAGCACTCCGGTTTTATATGTAAATACGGATCTTCTTGCAGAAGCAGGTGTCACCAACACCGAACCGCAGACCTGGCAGGAAGTACAGGAGATCTCCGAACAGGTAAAAGCGAACACCGGAAAATACGGCCTTTATGTTCAGGAGCCGGAAGATTTCTGGGCACAGCAGGCGATCATCGAGAGTAACGGCGGAAAACTTTTGACCAAGGACGGCGACTCCTACAAAGCAACCTTCGCTTCCGATGAAGGCATCGAGGCAATGCAGACTTATGCCGATATGGTCGCTGACGGCAGCGCACTCCACATCAGCTGGGAAGAAGGCGCACAGAGCTTTGTTGACGGAAACTGCGCAATGCTCTACACCACGATCGCAAGACGCGCTTATGTACAGGAAAACGCACAGTTCAACGCGATCTCTGTAAAATCCCCGGAATGGGAAGGCAAGAAACGTCAGGTTCCGGCAGGCGGATGTTTCCTCGCCATCACCGCGCAGGATGACGATCAGATCGCTGCTGCATGGGAATTTGAAAAATATTTGTACAGCATTGAATCCATGGCTGCATGGACCGAAGGAACCGGCTATGTACCTCCGAGAAAAGATGTTGCAGACGCAGAGAACGGCTTAAAGGATTTCCTTGCAGAAAACACCATGATGACACCGGCGATCAATCAGATGGAAGACGTCGTAAAATGGACCGCATGGCCGGGTGATGCCGGACTTACCGCAGAGCAGACCCTGCTTGATATGCGCGACCAGATCCTCGGCGGCGAAGTGAGCGCGGCAGACGGCATGAAACAGGCCGAAGACCAGATCAACGCACTGCTGCCACAGTAAACACGGATTTTTCCGCCATTTTCTTACGGACAGCTCCGCTCTCCTGCGGGGCTGTTTGCATAAACAGAAGTTATCATTAAAGGAGTTTCTATGAAAAACAAATTGCAAAAAAGGGAAAGTCTGCTCGGTTATCTGTTTTTGATCCCGTCGCTGATCGCCTTTGCCGTTTTTATGTTTTATCCGATGGCTGACACCATCTATTTAAGTTTTTTTGACTGGAATCTGGTAAAGCCGACGAAAACCTTTGTCGGTCTTTCCAACTATGTACGCCTGTTCACCGACCCGAACACCTTAAAGATCTTAAAGAACACCATGCTCTATATCGTGATCCTCTTAGTCTTAAACCTGATCATCCCTTATGTGCTCTCCTTCATCCTTTCGGTCATCATAAAGAAGGGAAAGGGCTTTTATAAGGCAGTTTTCTTTCTGCCGAGCGTGATCTCCCTCGTCGTCGGCTCGATCCTTTATACCTGGATCTTAAATCCGGTATCCGGCCCGGTCGCGATCATCGCAAAGCGCCTTGGTCTCACCATGCCGATATGGTCGCAGACCGAGGGCTGGGTCATCGTGGTCTTATGTCTCATCACTTCCTGGAAAGCCTTCGGTTACAATTTTATCGTGATCCTGGCCGGTGTCTCCGGTGTCTCTCAGGATGTGATCGAAGCGGCAAGACTCGACGGCGTTCCGATCTTTAAGATCTTCCGCGACATGGTACTCCCGATGAGCTCCGCAACCGGGATCTATGTATTGATCTACACCATCGTGCAGGGACTTCAGTTTGTATACACGCCGATCAAGGTCATCACCCAGGGCGGGCCGAACTACGCCAGTTCCAATCTGATCTACAAATCCTACCACGAAGCCTTCACGTTATACCAGACCGGTATGTCGTCCGCGACCTCCGTGCTCACCGTGGTCATTTTTATGGTGCTTCTGGTTCTGGAGTTTAAGTTTGTGGAGAAAGGAGTTTACTATGAAAATTAAAGATAAGATCAAGGACTCCCAGATTTTCTGGCATATTTTTCTCTGCCTTATCGTTGCCATCCTTTTATTTCCAATCCTGTTTGCGGTCATGAATTCGTTTAAGGACAACACAGAGGCGATCAACAATGTTCTGCACCTTCTTCCGAAGACCCCGACGATCCAGAATTATCTGCACGTCTTCGAGAAGCTTCCGTTCGCGCAGATCACCTTAAACACCTTTATCATCGCAACGGTTGTTACGGTCTTAAAGACGGTGACCAGCCTTTTTGCGGCTTACGCGTTTGTCTACTTTGACTTTAAGGGAAAAGGCGTTCTTTATTTCCTCATGCTCTCCACGATGTTCATTCCGTTTACCGTCACCATGATCCCGAATTACCTTCTGGTGTCGAAGCTCGGTCTTTCCGACTCGATCATCGGCGTCATGCTGCCGCAGTTTGCGGATGTACTCGGCATTTTCATGCTGCGCCAGGCTATGCGCGGTATCTCGAAATCCCTGATCGAAGTCGCAAGGCTCGATCGCATCGGAAACGTAAAGATCATGACCGACATCGTGCTTCCGCTGGTGCGTCCGGCGCTCATCTCGACCGGGATCATTTTCTTTATCAATTCCTGGAATGAATATGTCTGGCCGGTGCTGATCTTAAAGAGCAAGGAAAACTACACGCTGTCACTGGCGCTCCAGATGTATATCAGCGCGGAGGGCGGAACCAACTTTGCGGTTGCCATGGCGGTATCCGTCATGACGATGCTGATCCCGCTCGTGCTCTACCTGATCTTCCAGCGCTATATCATCAATACATTTGCCATGTCCGGCATCAAGGGCTAACAGAAGGAGAATATTTATGGAAAGCAAAGAAATTATTTTTAAACATGTAAAAAAAGTTTACGGAAAGACCGAAGTCGTAAAAGATCTAAACCTTACGATCCACGACGGAGAGCGTCTGATCCTGCTCGGCCCGTCCGGCTGCGGCAAATCGACCACACTCCGCATGATCGCAGGACTTGAAGATATTTCTTCCGGCGATCTTTATATGAACGGCATCCGCAGTAATGACGTTCCCTGCGGCGATCGCGGCGTTGCAATGGTATTTCAGAACTATGCGCTCTATCCGCACATGACGGTGCGCCAGAACATCACTTACGGTCTCTCCGTCCACAAGATGGACAAGGCAGAGGTGGAAAGCCGTTTGAACGAAGTGCTTGATATGTTGGATCTTACGGATTACGCCGACCGCAAACCAAAGGAACTCTCCGGCGGCCAGAGACAGCGTGTCGCGCTGGCAAGAGCCGTGGTAAAACGTTCCCCGTATTTTCTTTTGGACGAACCGCTCTCAAACCTGGATGCGCAGCTGCGTCTGCACGCCAGAAAAGAGCTGGTGCGTATCCATGAGACCTATCATCAGACACTGGTCTATGTGACGCACGATCAGGTGGAGGCAATGACGGTCGGACAGCGGATCGCGCTCTTAAAGGACGGCGACCTGCAAATGGTCGATACGCCGACCAACATCTACAATCACCCGGCTAACGTATTTACCGCAAAATTCATCGGTTCTCCGTCCATGAACATCCTGCCTGCTTTTTATGAAAGCGGCAGTCTGCGGATCGCCGACCAGACGATTCCGCTGCCGGATGCATGGTGCCGCCAGATCACCGCAGCCGACACCGAATCCCTCTATTTTGGCATACGCCCGGAACACATCCTGCTTTCTTCCGTTCCCGCTGCGGACTCCTTAAAGGCAGTCGTGAAATATGTAGAAGATTACGGAAACCGTTACGGCGTGTACTTGGATGTCAGCGGCACCGAGATCATTGCGCTTTTAGAGGAAGAGGTTCCTTCCTTTGGCACCACCGTATTTATCCATCCAAACTTTGACAAGGTACATTTTTTCCGGAAAGACAATGAATGCTCCATTGGATACCCGGAAATGCTCACCCAGAACACCGAACAGAAAGCAGGTTGAAACATATGAATATCTTTTTTAGCACCAACGGCGTAAACGCCCTCGATTTTGAAAAAACTTTTTCCTATATTGAACCTTTTGGCGGAAAAGTCGGCGTGGAAATTTTTCCATGCTTCCATGTAAACGGCTACAAAGAACTCTTTGAGAAATGCCATGCGCGCCTGCGTGATTACCCGATCAGCTGCCATGCGCCTTACTACGAGTCGGAATATTCCGCGCCGATCGGCACCGCCTCCTACATCCGCAGTATGGAGCTTTTGGATCTGACCTTAAACGCCGTGGCTGACTTAAATACCCGCTACATGGTATTTCACCACAACAACTGCTCCTTTGATCCTTCCGAAAAGGAAACCATGCAAAATGACGCGACCAAAAACTACTCCCTGATCAAAGAGTGTTGTGGAAAATATAACATTCCGCTCGTCGTGGAAAATGCCGGCGTGAAATCACATCAGAATATGCTGCTCGATGAGCAGGAATTTATCGATGCCTGCCGTGCGCTCTCCTGTCCGGTTTTAATCGACATCGGACATGCGCACGCCAACGGCTGGGACATCTGCCACGTCATCGATGCGTTAAAGGATCAGATCATTTCCTACCATGTACACAACAATGACGGCTATGAAGACGGACACCGCCGCATCTTTGACGGCACACTGGATTTTGAAAAGTTTCTTGCCCACTACAAAAAAGTCACTCCGGATGCTGACATCGTCGTGGAATACTGCCCGGAAGCAGCCGCGGATGTTGCCGGCGTACAGGAGGATATCACCTATCTGCTGAACGCGCTTGAACGCTAGCATAAAACGCTAACGCAAAAACACTGCTGTCACGCACCTCTGCAATGCCTGACAGCAGTGTTTTATGCCATTAAAAATCGTTCTTGACCAGACCATCTTATTTTCCTCCCTGTCTCTTATCCAATAGAAAGTTATGTTTCATTATGTTTTAAAATGACAATCAGCCAGCCAGTCAGAATGATAAGCGAGCCAAGGCTCATATTCGAGCATGCCAGTCCATTTAAAAATGCGCTTGTTCCAAGTTTTCCGATTCCGTTGAGCAGCACCTTAAACACCAGCGGATTCAATATCCACATCCATTTTGGAAGAATCGTCTTCTTTTGTACGATGATCACGATCATTGTCACAATATTTAGAAAATAGAAGCTAAAAAATACGATCGCTGACGGGATCACATAAGCTCCCTGCTCGGAAAGAACCACAGCCAGTATATGATCCTCCGTTGTCCCTGTTTCCAATGCCTTTTTGATCCCTGTCACGAGATAACAGCAGATCACATGGATCGCTCCTCCCAATGCCACATAGCCGTATACGGAAGCCCGGTACAGTTTTGCAAGCATACCGGATTTATCTTCCAGCATCTGATACAGCGCATAAAAGCCGAATGCTGTTACAGGTATTCCGATAAATCCAAAGAAGGCGGCAAGGCCGATTCTTGTATAGGAAATTTTTTCTGCCGAAACGATATATTGTCCCAGTGCGCCCGCCGCGCCCGAAGTATCTACTCCAAGCAAAAGGTAATCTCCTATTATGCTAAGGATCGCTCCGATCATCCCATAGATCAGAAGTCTTATTATCTCTGTACGTTTTTTACTCATTATTTCCCCTCCACGAAAAAATCTTACAAATATAAAATGGCATTGGTTAGTCCTCGCTAACCAATGCCATTCTAACATATTTCATTTGAAAAGTAAAACCCGGTATCCCGAATGAGCTGCCGCACACTACGTCCCCTTATTTCGCACAGGTTGTCTTTTCCTTTTTCCCCGTATAATCAAAGCGTCCGTCATTCTTTTCTTCTAATGCTTTTATCATATGGTAGGTGTACTCATTATACGGCGTCGGTATCCCCAGTTCTTTTCCCATTTTTATCAATGCGCCTGAAAACATGTCGATTTCGGTATGCCGTCCCGCGTCAATATCCTGAAGTGTCGAGTAGCGCGCCGATGGCGGGACCGCGCTTCCGTGTACGGATGATCCGGCTGCCTTATTCATATCAATTCCCTTTGCCGCCGCAACCGCTTCGAGCTCCCGTCTTAATCCGTCACTGATCGCCTTCATATGTACGCTGTCCTGATAACAGCCTACGCCCGCGCCCAGGATCGCCTGTGGCAGATTGTTGCAGACATTGAGCCGGAATTTGCTCCATATTTCTTCCCTGATGTGCTCCGTGTGCCGGAAATGAATCCCGGTATCCGCAAAAAGTTCTTCCACCGCGCGCACACGGTCACTCTCATAAGGCGCACTTAGTTCGCCGAAAACGATCCCTATCGTAGTATCCGGGTCAAAACAGTAACCATCGCCCTCTTTGTGGGACGCCACTTTGATCAGCGAATACAGCATATGGGAGCCGCCTGCCTTTTCCGCGATCAGTTCCTCGCTGTCCACTCCGTTCATAAGACTCATGATGATCGTATTCTCTCCTGTGACTTCCGGTATGCTCTCCAATGCGCCCGGCAGTGCTCCGTATTTTAACGCTACGACGAGCAGATCCACGCCATGCGCTTCCTTCGGTGTCCACACTTCCGGATGGTAAGTAACACCGTTGATCCTGCATCCGTTCTGTTTCAGACGTCCGGCACGCTTCCCTTCCGCGACAACTCCTAACTTTAGATCGCTTTTCCCGGAAAGTCCCCAGATCACATAGGAACCAACCGCACCGGCTCCCAAAACCGCAACTGATCTTATCTTCATTTCTCTTTCCTCCTGCTGTGTTTTATTCAATTTCTTTTTCCGTCACCATTACAAAAAAAACACCGCCGCAGACTCCAATGGTTCTGTAACGATGCTTTTAGTTGCGGGGACAGGATTTGAACCTGTGACCTTCGGGTTATGAGCCCGACGAGCTTCCAGACTGCTCCACCCCGCGTCAACATTGCTTATTATAGCCCTTATGAAAGAGAATGTCAAATTTCTTTCGCTTTCTATATAGGATATGCAGTAAAAAACCGCTTTATGACAACTTTTTTTCTAAAATTTTCCCGCAAGCCACACGGATGCCGCGATGCCGACTCCTGTTGCGAGCAGTGCTCCCGCAAGCGTATACCGGGTCTTCTTTATTTTTGCTGTCATAAAATATAATGACATCGTATAAAAAACATTTTCCGTTGCGCTCATCATTAAAGATGCCGCCCTGCCCAGATAAGAATCCGCTCCATACTCCTTGTAAATGTCGATCGTGAGTCCGTTTGCCGCCGAGGAGGAAAACATTTTTACCAGTGCAAGCGGCAGTAACTCGGACGGGAAATGGATCAGGTCTGTAAAAACAGAAAGCTGCTCTGCCAGAAAGTCCAAAAAACCAGATGCGCGCAGGATACCGACCGCAACCATGAGCCCGATCAGTGTCGGCAGGATTCCGATCACCGTCTTAAATCCCTCCGCCGCCCCCTTGATGAACTGGTCATAAATGTTCTGATGATTCAAAAGCCCCATTCCCACGATATAAAAAATAAGCAGTGGGATGATCGCGTCCGACAAAAAAAGCAGCAGCTTCATAGAAATTCACTCCTGATCCTTGTCATTTGTTACATTCTATTCCACTGCCGCCGCTTCTTATGCATGACTTGTGCCGAAATCCTCCACTGACTTATCCGTGCTGTCATCTATTCGTTTATGATCGTGCGGATCTCTTCTCCGAGGTATCCGTTATCCGCGACAATGTTGTTGATCGTGCTGGTGAGCCGGATCGGATTTCCCTCGTAATTGGTCACATTCCCGCCCGCTTCTCTGATGAGGAGCAGCCCTGCCGCGTAATCCCATATTTTTAAGTTCCGCTCAAAATACGCCTCCGTGCTGCCCTCCGCCACATGCGCGAGGTCAAACGCCGCCGAACCGCTTCTCCTGATATCCTCACACTGTAAAAAGATCTTTTGAAACACGGCAAAATTGTCTGCGGCATATTCATGATAATACGGACTGGTCCCGACAGCGATCAGGCTGTGGGAGAGCTCCTTCACCGGGCTTACATGGATCGGCACGCCGTTCTTATACGCGCCTTTTCCTGCCTCGGCACAGTAAAGCTCCTCCGTGTACGGATGATAGATGATCCCGAGTACGATCTCACCTTCGCTTGCAAGTGCCACCGACACCACGCTCTGGCGGTAGTGATGGATCAGATTGGTCGTTCCGTCAACCGGGTCTACGATCCACATACTGCCCGATACCTGCTCGCCCGCATAGCTCTCTTCCCCGAGAAATCCGATATCCGGATACATTTTTTTTAATTCCTCCGCCAGAAATTTCTGCACACCGTCATCGACCTGTGTCGCGTAATCCGCCAGTCCCTTGACACGGATATTTCCCGCCGCCTCCCTGTCCTGGAAAAACGGTTTTGTCCGCTTTACGACTTCTATAATCTTTTCTGTTTCAACCATATCCCTTTCCTTCTCACTTTTCTTTTTTACGACAGAGACACAATGCGTTCCGCATCCCGATTAAAGTCAGCGGTCATCTCTGCAGATAGCGCACCGACATGCTCCCATCCGGCGCGACCGCAAAAGCCACCCCCGCATGCGGCATGAGCCCGTCTGTGTACGGCGGCACATCCGGAACATCGGTAAAATACGTTTCTGTCCCGCACGCATGAAGCATCGAAAGGACTCCCGGTGCCGCACTCTCATAGCGCCTGTCGCTGGATGCACTGATTATAGCATACTTCGGCGCAACTGCGCCAAGAAGTTCCTCATCCAGTGCGTTTGCCTGCCCGTGATGCCCCACCTTGAACGTCTCCGCACGGAGCGCTTCCCTGCGCATCTGATATCCCGTAACCTGCGTATCGCCCGGCAGCAAAAAGGAATGTCCCATATATTCCACGAAAAGCACCAGACTCACATCATTCATCGCCGCGTCCAGTTCTCTCACGCACGCTCTGACCAGTTCTCTGCTCCCGCCATTTTCTGCTTCGCCGGATCCCACCTGCTGATACAGCTGTCGGATCCTCTGCTCCTGCGCTTTTACTGCCTGCACAGAAGGTCCAAGCACACGGATCTTTAACCCGGATGGAAGTTCGGATAACATGATATTACCGCCCTCTGCGGCACCGCCGTTTCTTTCTTCGATCTTTCCGCCCTGCCGCTCGATCTTCTCACAGATCCTCAGGTAGTCATTTAACGCGGCGATAAATTTCCGCTCCGATTCTCCCAGATCTTCCGTGACCGCAAGCGGCCGCATCTGTTTCCAGAGCTCCTTATCGAAGGGCTGCCAGAACACCGCAGGCGCCGTCTGCGCAAGCACATCCCAAAGCCCGCAGGTATGATCCTCATGGATATGCGTATTTACCATGACGTCGATCGGACCTGCCATCTCCCGCGCGAGAAATTCCGCCGCGCGCAGCCGTCCGGTGCTGTTATTTTCATATTCCCATGCTTCCCCGCTTCCGCCGTCTATCAGCATCACGAAACTGCCCTTTGGCAGACTTTCCTCTTTCAGCTCTATAAGGATGGCGTCTCCGTTTCCGACATTGATAAAACTGATCCGGAATTTCCACTGCTCATTCATCTAACGCATCGCCTTTCTGATATAAAATCCGGACAGAAGCAGCACCAGTATTGTCATAACGATCGCACAGGCACTCGCAAATCCGAACTTAAAGGTCTTGATCCCGTAGGTATACATAAACTGCGTGATCGTGGAAGTCGAATTTGCAGGGCCGCCGCCGGTTAAGATATTGACCTTTTCAAACAGACGGAAGGTGTCGATCGTGCGCAGGCAGGCACATAACGCCAGTCCGCCGCTGATATTCGGCAGTGTGATGTGGAAAAATTTCTGCACCGCACCCGCTCCGTCAATGCCTGCCGCCTGATACTGATCTTCCGGTACGGTCTGCAGATGCGCGTAGATCAAAAGAAAGACAAACGGCACATTCTGCCAGATGTCGATGAGCAGGATCGTTCCAAATGCGGTCTTTACATCATAAAACCAGTTGTACACCGGAAGCCCGATGCTCGTAAAAACCTGTGTGATGATCCCGTAATTGGGGGAGAGCATCATCCGGAAAATGAGTGCCACCGTCACCGCCGGCAGCAGATACGGCAGCAAAAGAAGGGTACGGACGATTTTTTTGCCGCGCCCCAGGCTGTTTACAAAAAGGGCAAGCAGGAGGCCGAATAAGACCTCCAGTGCCACTGCAAGCAGGGTAAACACGATCGTATTTACCACGGACTGCCGGAAATACATGTTTCCGAACAGTGCCGTGTAGTTCGCGAACCCGCTGAATGTTTTTTCCCCTTTTAAGTAGTTGTAATCCGTAAAACTGTAACCGACCGTGAAGATGATCGGATAGACCGTCATTACAACCAGGATAAAAATTGTCGGTGCCGTCATCTGATAAGCAAATAGTTTCTTTTTATCTGCACCCTTTTTTCTCATACCAAAACTCCAATTCTGACTGAATAGATATTTTTACTGCATCAGCACCTCAAGCTGTGCCTGTGCATCCGCAAGTCCGTCGTCCACGCTCTTGCTTCCCGCCATGATATTGCTCATTTCAGCGCCAAGAATATTTGTAAACTCGGTCCACTGTGAGATCGTCGGACGGTATACACCGTTTTCCAGTGCCTGACATACGGTCTCAAGCTGCGGATAATCCTTTAAGATCTCTTCATTCTGAAGGCAGCTGTATCTGCACGGAACACCGCCGTTCGGGATACTTGCGAGCTGTACCTCCGGATCCATGATATACTGAAGCAGTTCCATTGCAAGATCCGGGTTCGGGCTGTTGTTTGGAATACCAAGGCACCAGGTTCCGTATTCGGATGTGTTGTATGCCGTGCCGCCGTCTTTTGCCATGCTCGGGCTTACCATATAGTCTGCCGCGCTGTCCGCAGTCGGAACATACCAGCCCGGCCATCCGATTGCAAGTGCTGCGGAGCCGTTGTCCACGGCTGCTGTCACATCATCCTTTGACATTGCAGAGCCGGTTCCGATCAGATCCATATAATAGTTCATTGCCGCTTTGAATTCATCGGTATCTACGGTCGGATTGTTGTCGTCATCTACGACCCAGCCGCCTTCCGCGAGCAGGATCGGCAGGAAATCGGATACAATGTTGTCTCCGGTATCCCCGCGGTACGCAAAACCGTTCACTCCGTCTGCCTGTGCCGCCTTTGCGACATCAAGCATGTCATCCAGTGTCTTGATATCTTCCGGCTTGTAGCCTGCCGCTTCCACATCTGCCTTGTTGTAGAGCATTACGGTAACATTTCCGAAATACGGAGCCAGATAGATGTCCTCTCCGACCTTACAGATGCTTGTGGTATTCGGAATGATGTCATCATCAAAGCTGTAACCCATATCCGAGAGATTCGCAAGCACATTGTTCTCGGTAAACTCTGCCATCCAGCTTCCGTCCACCATGCAAAGATCATAGGTTCCCTTTTCATTTGCCGCATCCAGAGCAATTCCGGAGTGAAGATCGTCAAATGACATTTCCAGCACTTCGATCTTGCAGTTGTGCTCTTTTTCAAAGTCCGGCAGCGCCGCTTTGATGACATCCGCGTAACTTCCGCCTCTTAAAATGATCGTCATGTTGGTCGGATCTTCCGATTTTGCAGCCGCTACGGTATCTGCGTCCTTTTGTGTGCTCTCTGCCGCGGTTTCACTGGCTGTGCCGGTATTTCCTGCGTTGTCCGTGCTTCCTGCGGTGCTTCCGCATGCCGTAAGTGACGCCGCCATCGCGAGGCAGACTGCCGCGCTTCCGATTCTTCTTAATCTCATTTTCATATTGCTCCTTTTTCCTTTCCTTTTCCTAAGCTCGTTTTCATGTTTTTTTATTCTTTCACAGCACCACTGGACAGACCACTGATCAGATAGTTCTGTGCAAAGATCACAAAGATAAAAATTGGTATAAATGAAGTAACTCCGCCGGCGGATACCAGCCCGAAATTGGTTACGTTATCTTCGGTATTTAAGACCGCCAGTGCAAGCGGTATCGTATAATTTTCCGGGGAACGTGTCAAAATCACGCTGTAGGTGTATTCGTTCCACGCATACATAAAGGACAGCATTGCGATCGCCGCGATCCCCGGCAGCACCAGCGGCAGAACCACTTTGGAAAACAGCTGCCATTCGGTTGCGCCGTCCATCTTTCCGCTCTCCTCGACCGCCTCCGGCAGTTCTTCAAAAAACGACACCATAAACCAGATGATCAGCGGCAGATTGATCAGAATGCAGGATAAAATGACCGGCATTCTTCCGCCCATCAGCCCAAGCCTGGTAAATAAGGTGTAAAGCGGTATCACAAAGGCGACCGGCGGCAGGATCCGCACGAGCAGGATCCAGAATGTGATCGGCCGGCGCATCCCAAAGCGGAAGCGTTTTCTCGCCAGGATATATGCCGTTGCAAGTCCAAACGATAACGACAGCACAAGCGCCGCGACCGCGTTGATCAGACTGTTTTTTAACGCCGTGTCAAATCCCTTTTCCACGAAAAGCTGTCTGTAATGTGAAAACGTTATATTTTTTATCGGAAATACCATTCCGCTCTGAATGTCCTCTGTTGAACTGATGGATGTTTTTACCAGCCAGCAGATGGGAAACAGCGTGATAAAAAGCACTGCCGCAAGAATGATTCCCTTTAAGAGAAAGAAACCTCTCTTTTTCCATTTTGCCAGATTCTTTCTTTTTCCTGTCACAGGATCTCCCTCCTTATATGCAGCTTTACGAGATCGGTATTGATGTAATCAAACGCGTACATCACCGGTCTGTCCTGACTGTCAAAATGAAGCTGCTCCATCAAAATGACCGGACTGTTCAAAAAGCGTTCCGCCTCCATATCCCATTCATTTCTGTGGCTGAGCCCCTTGATCGAACTCTCCGCGTAAGTAACTTTAAGCCCACAGTCATCGGAAAGCATTTTTAGGATACTGCCCGAAAGTCCGCCGTCAAAAATATCGCCGACCAGCTTCTGCGGAAACACATTGTAGGAAAATGCGACCGGCTGACCGTCCGCCGTTCTCGCACGGTTTACCACAACGATTTTCTCATCCCCGACCAATCCCATTTTTCTTTGGATGTGACCGGTCGGCAGCTCATGTGTCGTGCTTCGGAACACACTGCCCGCCTGATAGCCTGCGTCTTTTATCATTGTTCCGACCGAAGTGAGCAAAAGCAGCGGATTTTCCATGACCTTTTTATTTTCTGTGACATAAGTCCCCGAACCGTGGCGCTTTTCGATCATGCCCTTCTGCTGAAGGATATTTAAAGTCTCACGCACCGTGGAGCGCCCCACGCCGTATTCCCGCGCAAGCTCGATCTCCCCCGGGAGCTTCTGTCCGATCTGCCATTCCCCGTTTCTGATTTTTGCCGCGAGTATTTCCGCGACCTGTTCATATCTGTACTGCATCAATTTCTTATCCTTCCTTGCGCAAAAGTTGTCTGACATCTTTTGCATGCTTTTATTCTAACGGTGCAATGTAAAATCTGTTATCCTGTTTCCGTAAAGTTTTGGTAAATTTTACTTAAAGAGGTCTGACATCTTTTTCCTGACATGAAGGTAAAAAAAAGCCGGTCAGAAGTTCTTCTTCTAACCGACTGCTGCCCGTATCTTTGCAACCGCAAGCGTGATCCCGTCCCGCGCCTGCTTTTTCAATATCAGTTCTCCTCCGCCGTAGGTTTCACAGCCCGCGAGTGCCGACCGCTCACAGACATTATCCACACCGACTGTCTTTTTTACAAAATCCGAGGACGCAAACGCACCGGATATCTGTTCTAAAACCGTTGCGGAAAACGTGTGATAGGAAACTGCCTGATGTGCCGACCATCCCACGATACCCGCTTCCTCCTTTTTTTGGTCAATGGAAAAAATTCCGGCGACATCTTCTTCCGTAATGCCAAGCGCATCCAGGTTTTCCCGGATAAATGCCGCAATCTCGTCCTCCGTCTTTCCCTTTTTGCAACCGATCCCAAGTACATATTCCTTTGGCTTTAGCGGAAGTACCGCGTGGGCAAGCGCCTCTTTTTCTGTGGATATCACAAGGTCTGTCTGCCCATCCGGTGGATAAGTCTCCTGTACGAACTCCTCCGGCAGCTCTTTTAGCAGCCCATAAAACTTTGGTGCCACGGAGACTGTGACCGGCTCCTCCTCTAAGACTTTTGCCGAGATTTTCGCGATCCCCCGGCGGTCTAAGATCGCAAGCGCATGATCCCGCGCAAATACATCCACCGCAAATTTTCCATTTACATCCGTTGCCGTCGTGATCACCGCGGTCGCAGAAAGCCGTGACGCGAGACGCTCCGCGATCTCATTTGCGCCTCCGACATGCCCGGATAAGATCGGGATCACATACTGTCCGCACTCATCCACGACAAGCACCGGACTGTCCTTTAATTTGTCGCGCACCGCGCCCGCGATCGCGCGCACCGCGATCCCACACGCCCCGACAAAGATCAGCGCGTTTTTTTGTTCAAACTGCTCGCCTGCCCACTCCGCCAGCGGTGTTTCCAAAAAACAGATCCCATGCGCATCCAGATATTCTCTCTCGGTCTCTCCCGCTTTTTTCTGTCCGGTATAAAGCCGGATCTCATCGTCCGCACTTAGCACATTCCGGATTTTTTCCGACAGCGCACGCCCTTTTTTTGTAAAGCTGATGACCGCCGTCCTCATGATCTCTTCCTCCGAAATTCCGTCTCAAAATCCGGGTCATACAGCTTTGATCGCTCGTAGCTTCGATGCGCGACCGCCTCTCCGACGAGGACGAGCGCAGTCTTTGTGATATTGTGTACACGCGCGGTCTCTTCCAGTTCTGCCAGCGTACAAAGATATGCTTCCTCCTCCGGCCAGGTCGCCTTGTATACAAGAGCCGCAGGCGTATCCGCCGGATAGCCGCCGGTGACAAGCCGCTCTGTGAGCTCCCCGAGTCTTCCGGTGCTCAGATAGATCGCCATGGATGCTCCATGTGCCGCAAAGCTCTCGATGCTCTCTCTCTCCGGAACCGGCGTTTTTCCAGCCATCCGCGTGATGATAAGCGACTGCGAGATCCCCGGAAGCGTGTATTCCAGATTTAAGGACGCCGCCGCGCCGAAGCACGCGCTGACACCCGGACAACTCTCATAGGGAATCCCCTTTTCATCGAGGATGTCCATCTGCTCCCGCACCGCTCCGTAAATACTCGGTTCCCCCGTGTGCAGACGCACGGTCATCTTCTGTTCCTGTTCCGCCCGCTCCATCACGGCAATGACTCCCTCCAACGTCATAGTCGCGCTGTTAAAAATTTCACAATCCTTCTTCGCATAAGAAAGAAGTTCTGGATTGACCAGCGAACCTGCGTAAATGATGACGTCCGCCTGTTCCAGATAGCGCCTGCCGCGCACCGTGATGAGATCCGGCGCGCCGGTTCCCGCTCCCACAAAATAAACCATATCAGCCTTCTCCTTTCATGATCGCCAATCCCTGCTGTTTAATCGAAACAAGCAGTTCATGCGCATGCTCACTCGCCGCAAGCTCTCCAAATTCATTGGAATATAAAATACATTCGATCTCCATTTTCCCGGCGGCGCGCTTATTTAAGTAAAAACGGATCTTTTCCATGACACGGCGCATGACTGCTTCCAGTTTTCCCACATCTTTTAAGAAAGCGAGTGCTTCCTCCGTCGTCACGCAGCCCAGGATCTTCTTTGCCAGATCTGCATCCACATCTTCCATAAGCGCCGCAGCCGCAAGCAGCTCCATCCGACAGTCCGCCTCCCTTGAATGGGTATTCATGATCCCGCCCGAGACTTTGATGAGTTTGCCGATATGACCGGTCATGAGCATGTGCGTAAATCCGCACTCCACCGCCATGTCGATCGTCTGTCCGATAAAATTGCTGCACTTGACACTGCGGTCGAGATTGTAATCATACGTCCGTTTCATAAAATCCAACCCGTAGTTTCCCGGCGAAACCGCGATCAGCTGCTCTCCAAGCGCCCGGTGCTGCCTTAGTTCCACGCGGATCGTATCAAGCAGTGCCTGTGCGCTCATCGGTTCCACAACGCCGCTTGTTCCGAGGATGGAAATACCGCCCACGATCCCCAGTCTTGGATTGAACGTGCTTTTTGCAAGCTCCTCGCCACCCGGCACTGAGATCTCCACCGCAAGCGCTCCATGAAAATCCAATGCCGCACAGACCTCACGCACCTCTTTTTCGATCATCTCTCTCGGCACATGGTTGATCGCCGCGTTGCCTACCGGCTGATCCAGCCCGGGACGGGTCACACGGCCAACGCCGCTTCCTCCGTCGATCGCGATCACAGGCTCTTTTTCCCGTGCGTGCTCGCTTTGATCCTCCGCGTTTATACCGTCCTGAAACGAGACTGCCGCATAGATGAGTGCCCCGGTCGTGACATCCGGGTCATCCCCGCCATCCTTTTGGACAGCGCACGAGACTTTCGTCTCCCCACGCACCGGATCACAGATCTTCGCGTGATAGAGGATGCCCTTCGGCGTTTCGATCGTGATCTCTTTTTTCTCTTTTCCCGTTAAAAGCATATATGCCGCAGCCTTTGCCGCCGCAGCCGCACAGCTTCCCGTTGTGAATCCGTAACGCATCGGTTCCCCGCTTCCTTCCATCCGTATCTATAAATAATAACAGTTTTTCGTACATCCGCCCCGGAAAAGTTCGGTCTGCACCCGCTTTTGATACCGCGCTGCCTGTAGATCCGCGCCTGCCTGTTCTGAGCCTGTCTCTGCCAGTCCGGCTTCCATGCCTTCGCCTTTCATGCTTTCGACTTCCGCAAGGATCCGAAGCGCCCGCCTCGCCTGCATAATGTCCCGCTTTGCATACTCCGCATAATTGCCGCGTCCCACGATCTTTAAATGCGTGACCCCCGCTTTTTTTAAGTCATATAACGCGCACAGGCCGCAGCCGGTCGCCCCGGTCACATAGCCATCCGGTTCCGTTTCCACGCATAACCCGGACCTTTCTTCCGCTGCCGCCAGACTGCTTTTCTTTCGTCCATCCACGTTTCCAAGTTCATATGGCACATGGCACAGATGCGCAAACTCATCACAGTGAAAAGAATTGCAGTACGCGCCGGTAAAATGGCACATTTCGTTTAAGAAAAATGCCTCATATTCCGGGATCTCTCCCCTGCATTTTACAATGCACGCCCGCATCTGCGCAATACTGTTCTTCCGGTGAAAGATCACGCGGCGAATATCAAATTTTGCGATCTGTGCTAAAAACAGGGAATTGATCTCGGCGCATTCCCCGCTCAGATGGATGTTGCAGGAGATTTTCTGTTCCCGCAGGTATAGGATGAGCGCCGGATCCGCAATGATAAACGTGTCAAATCCGATCTGCATACACGCATCGATAAGTTCTGCGATCTCCTTATACTGCTCGCCTGTGTAATACAGGGAATTCAGGGCAAGTTTCACCGGCACACCGTAACAGTCCACCATCTTTTTTAATATTTTCAGTTCCTCGAACGCGCCGATCTGAACGTTGTAATTCATGACTTCGCGCCGGTTTAACGGCTGCATGGTTCCGTATTTTTTACTCCAGGTAAATGGAACATAGCCGCAGAAAAATTCATCTGCGCCCGCCTCGGCAAACGGAATGTATTCATCTAAAGAGCCAAGCCCGGATACGATCTTCACAACCTTCCATCTCCTTTGTTTTTACATCTGATATTTTTATTACATCCGATATTCTTACATCAAATTTAGCACAATGCGGTCCGCTCCGTGCGCAATATAAGAAAAAAGCAGCGTATTTTCTGTCAGTATCTGTGTGTCATACGAAAACAGCGAATTATATCTTCCGACCATATGCAGATGATCGGGATAGGAAAACACATAGTCCCTGCAATAACGCGGACAGGCCTCCGTCTCCCGCTGTCTGCCCCGGCTCCCTTCTTTGCACCTCGCGTAAAGCGGACAGTACTGGGACGTGTTGGTCTGATAAAACGGAAAGTGGATACTGTTTTTCCCTTCCGGTAATTGTATACAGTATCCACAAGATTCCTGTTCAAAGCGCGTGATCCCATATGTTTTCTTCAGATATTCCCGGTAAAATGAACTGTTTAGCGCATTGTCCGCCGACGGCTCATGCACACCGGAAACCCCGATCTTGTAACGCACGCGCGGATCTTTTCTCCGCTTGTTTAAAAGGACTCCCAACACCGGCTCAAACCAGGTTTCCCTCTCGCAGATCAGCGAGAGCATTCCCCAGTCGCCCGCCACGATCTCGATCCGGGTCTGCGCTCGGTCGCACCATGCCGCGATCTGATCCAAAAGCTTTCTTGTATCCGCGATCCGTTCTTCCCGCAGATAGGAAAACACCAGCGTGATCTTTAAATGTTCCCGCTTCGCCTTATCGAAAAGCTCTTTTAATTTCTCCCAGTCCGGGAGCAGATGCGGACAGAACTGATTGCCAATGTAAAGGCGCCCCGGCAGATACTGCGCAAGCGGATGACGGGAAAGTCCATGCTCTTTCCAGTAATTTTCGTAGAATACCGCTGCCGCTTCCTTTCGATATCGCTCATACAGCTCCGGACGATCCAGCTCCACCGCCAGTTCTGCCTGATGCTCCCGCAGTGCAAAAAGAAGCCCGGACGCCTCAACCGCCTCCGTGTCAATGTCACCAAACCACGCCGCGCGCTGTTCCCCGAAATCTGTTGTGATCACATCATCCAGCTTCGCCGGGTATCCGGTATAATCCTCCGAAAGCGCCGCATCATCGCCCGCAAGTTTCTTTTGGATATAATGGTCGTATGCCACATAGAGCTTTTGCACCGCTTTTTTGTAGCTTTCCTCCGCGATCTGTACCTCATACTCGAAGTAGAACTGCCACGCCGGATCCGCCTCCCGCTTGGACAAAATTTCTGTCACCGCCGGATGTTCCAGCACGATCCCGTCATACTGCCCCGCTCTGTCGTCATAAAAATAAACTTCCAGCCGGGAAACGGTTCCGATCCGGTCCGCCGTCCGAAACACCGCCCTGTCTTCTTCCAGTTCCAGGATCCGCACTTCCAGACGCTGTCCGAAATCCTCTGTTATATAACCTGAAATCAGCGCAAACGGAAACATCATTGTTATCGGATTTCCTCCTTACATATACTGCCCGAGAAATGAAAAAACACTTTCCCAGTAAGCGTCTCCCAACACATACATCGCCTCGCCGTGTCCGGCCCCTTCCGCCGTCAGGCTCGTTTTGTTATCCCCCGGCTTTGCCTGATACAGGGTATCCATCATCTCATAGGGAATGAAATCATCCGCCGTTCCGTGGATGAACATCATCGGTTTTTCACAGGACGCAACCTGTTTTAACGCAGATGCCTCCTTGAACGAATACCTGGCTTTCACGGAAGAAAGCGCGCTTGCGCTATAAAGAACCGGAAATTCCGGAAGCCCGAACCGAAGCTTTAACTCATTGGAAAAGATATCCCATACACTCGTGTAACCGCAGTCCTCAACAAATGCGCACACCTGATCCGGTGTATCTTCCCCGGAAGTCATCATCGTGGTCGCCGCCCCCATGGAAACTCCGTAGAGTACGATCTTCGCCGATGTATCCTGTCCGGTGATCCAGTCCACCCAGTCAAGTACATCCTTTCTGTCAAGCCATCCCATACCGACATAATCGCCCTCGCTGTCCCCACAGGCACGCAGATCCGGCGAAAGCACCTGATATCCCGCATCATAAAAATGCTGCGCCGCCGCAACACCCGCGCGGTGATCACTGCGATAACCATGCAGTGTGATCACCCACAGATGGCTGTCCGTATTCTCATAATATACTCCGTTTAATGCCAGTCCGTCATCCGATGTGATCCCCACCGTTTCTCCCGGATGCTCCGCCAAAAATTCCTCGTTTTTTGTCTGCTGTAATGCCCGGTTGTCCGCGATCGTCTTTTCAACGCCTTCTCCCGGTGTCTCCACATCCAGTGACACTTCTCTGTCGCCGCCGTCTCCACTCCGTCCGATCGCGTAGTTGACTAAGTAATTGCTGATAAATAAATCTGCCGCCAGTAAAATAACGACCACCGCGATCAGCAGTTTCGGTAAAATCTTTTTTCTCATAACGTTCCTCCCATTTGTAGTTTTATTTCAATAACTACCATCATACCATTTTTGCTGCCGGGAAATCAACTTTTGCAGGGCGCTTATTTTTCCCTCAAATACACTTCCACGACCGCTCCGCCCGCTTCATTCCGGTATTCCAGATACCCGCCCTGCGCCGCCGCAAATTTCCTTACGATGGCAAGTCCAAGCCCCTGATGCGTGCTGTCGTGGCGGCTTTCATCCCCGCTGTAAAATTCCTGATCCGCGTAAATCAGATCCCGCTTTGAAAAACCTCTTCCGAAATTATGGACCGAAATTTTTAAAAATTGTTCCCCCTCTCTGCAATTTTCCGCAACCGAAAGGCGGATCCCTTTTTCCGTATCGCCATACGCAAACGCATTGCTCAGTATATTTTCAAACGCACGGATCAAAAGCTGCCGGTCACAAATCACCCCGCCTTTTGTTTTTTCGCCGGAAAACAAGACAAAACTGCCCTGCGCCGCCGCCGTCTGCCTTGCGATATCAAAAAGCAGTTCCTTTACTTCCTCCCCCGAAAACCGTTCCTGCTGCTCGGGGAGACTGCCGCCGTCCAGTACCTGCCGCATGGCTGCAAGATAGTCCTCGATCTGCTGCACATTGGAAAGAATGTATGCCGTGCTCTCCCCTGCCTCGTCCGGCAGTGTTTCCTCCGCCAGAAGCTCCGCATGCCCACGGATCACGGTGAGCGGTGTTTTGATGTCGTGCGCCAGTGCCGCCATCTGCTCTTTTTTCTGCTGCTCCAGCTTCCACTGCTGCTCCAGCGACTCTTTTAACGCCCGCTTCATTTTTTCAAACGAATCCATAACGGTATTGATCTCTCTGATATCCGATGCCTCGATCTCGAAATCCAGTTCCTGATCTGCGATTTTTTTCGTGACACGCTCTAACTTCTGCAATCTTTTTTTCAGTACTTTCGCAAATGTCCGCGACACAAGCACTGCATTGGCAAGAAGCAGCAGCACAAACAAAAAAAGAACAACAACGATCAGGATCCCCTCCGCATTCGGCAGATGATCGTTTAATTTTTCATTGGCGAACTGCAAATGGAGCGCGTATTTTACAATGCAGACCTCCCCGCTCTCCCGCCGGATATACTGATAATAGAAAGCTCCGCCCGCCGATGACCGCTCCTCCTCGTAATGCTTCCACGCCGGCTCTTTTTCCTCATCCGCAAAATTTCCATACAGATACCATCCATCCGCATCATACACGCCGTAGCTGCACCGGTTCGGGATAAGATCGGAGGTTACCACGTCTGCCTCCGCGATCGCGTCCCGTCTCTCATCGATCTGCTCCTCCGCATAATTTGCCGGAAGGAACAGACTGCTCAAGGGAAACAGGCAGATGACACCGATCAGAATCACAAAAATGAGCAGGATATTCACACAGAAGATCACCGTATATCTGGTAAAAAGCCCCGCAAGCGTAACCTCTCTCTTTTTTCGTTTTATTTCCATCTGTACCCGATCCCCCATACCGTCTCCACCGGAGAAACCTCATATTTCTGAAATTTTGCCCGGATATTTTTTATGTGCTCAGTGATCGCGGAACTGTCCGCCTCCCCGTCATATCCGAACACATGCTCATAAATCTGCTCTTTGGAAAACACCTGTCCGCGGTTTAATGCCAGATACTCACAAATTGCGTACTCGCTCTTCGTAAGGGAGATCTGCTGTCCCTTGCAGGAAATCTGCTTTGCCTGCAAAGAAATTTCCACCTCACCGATCGTGACAAGATGCTTTTTTTCCCGCAGTTCCCGCCGAAGATGCGCCGCCACGCGCGCCCGCAGCTCCCCGATGCCAAACGGTTTTATGATATAGTCATCCCCGCCGACGCCAAGTCCGATCATCAGATCCTTTTCCTCGGATTTCGCCGTCACAAACAGGATCGGACAGTCCACCTTATCCCGGATCTTCTCACAGAGCGTAAAGCCGTCGATCCCCGGCATCATCACATCCAACAGGATAAGCTGGTACTGATTTAAGTGATCCATCTCTAACTTTTCCGGATCTTCGACGGTCGTCACGTCGTATCCTTCTTTTTGCAGCGTCCGCTCGATCAGGCGCAAAATTCCCCTGTCGTCATCGATTACAAGTATTCTAGTCATCACAGTGCCTTCCCTCATAAAAATGAAACCATACCATGATTATGACACAAACGGCAGCCCCAATCAATCCACCCATGACTGCGCTCTGCCACAGCTGCGCCTTTGTATAAACATCCGCTTCCGGGTAAAGCGCCACTGTAACATACGTCATGCTTCCCCTTGCGCTGAAAGCCGCCGGGACAAACTGCCAGATGCCATCCCCCAGTCCGGTTAAAAACAACGCCGAGACCAGACTTTCCGTCACTGCCGCTCCCATGGAGACTGCCCTTGAAAATCTTAAGTTCAAAAAAAGATGCTCCGCATACAGCGGAATGCTGCCTGCCCAGAGAAGGAGCGCCGAGACCGCATAGACCACCAGAGGAATCTCCGTATTTTTTAAGAAAGACCATTCCCCCGCCGCCAAAATGCCGACCGCACCAATCACTGCGAAAAAAGCGAGTATCAAAAGCGCCATCCACTTCGCCAGAAACGCATACGCGCGCCGCGTCGTCGTTCCAAGAAACGTCTGAAAGTGTCCGACTTCCTCTAACGCGACACTTTTGGCACACAAAATACTGATGACCACCGGAAACGCGATCCCGACTGCTTCAAAAAATCCCGAAACCTGCAATATCACACTCCAGTTTGATGACGCGTAATAGCATAAAAAGACCACCGCCGGCAAAACCGCCCCTGCGATATGCATGGGATAACATCCACTATGCCGCATCTTTAAAAGTTCCGCTTTCCATGCTCTCCCTGTCTCTCTCATGCTTTTTCCACCTGCCTTTTGAACCACCTGCGGCTCCCCGCCCGGAGAAGAAATAACCAGAGCACCGATGCCACCATTCCAAAAAGCACGGCACGCGGCTCCATAAGTTCCGGCTTCCACGTCATCTGCCCCTCTTTTGCGATCAGTCCGTTTGGCAGAATCTCTAACAGTACGCACATCAGACGCGCCGTGATCCCCTGCGGCAAAAGAAAAAAAGCAGCGTCAAGCGACAGGCTGCCCGCAAGCACCATATACACTGCAAGGTGAAGCAAAAACATCAGAAATCCCCCGAACTTCTGGGACATCCATAAGCAAAACGGGATCTGCCAGAGCGAGGTAAGCCAAATCACGCCTGCCGCCACAATCTGCATCCGGACTGCCGGCATCCCCACCATGGTATAGGAAAGCATCTCCGTCAGACAAAAGTTTCCTGCCACAGCCCCGGCAAGAAAAATTCCATTTGCGATCGCAGTCATGCCTGCCGCTGTAAGGATTTTGGCATCCCACACCTTTTCAATATCCACCGGAAGCGCAAAGATCGTGCGGTTTTGCTGTTTTTTATCCTTGCCCCCGACCACCGCGCAGATGATCGCGGTCATGCCGGGAAACATCATCATATACCACCAGTTAAAGCTGTCTACGGCAAAATAATTTCCGGTAAGAAACGCTGCCAGAAGACAGGTCATAAGCGGCATTGCCACGACAAGAAAAGGCAGAAACGTATGCCGGTATTTGAGCTTTTCCGCTAAAAAATATTGTTTCATCGCACACGCCCCCTCTCTGCAATGTCCAAAAACAGCTTTTCCAGATCCGCGCCCTGATCCACTCTGCCCTCATATTCCAGTCTGCCATGCGATAAGATCCCGATATGATCCGCCATCTGCCGGATCTCACTTAAAATATGGCTCGAAACAAGAACCGTCATTCCCTGCCCCGGGAAACTTTTTATGAGTTCCCTTAAGTCCCGGATCCCGACCGGATCAAGCCCGTTGGTCGGTTCATCCAGGATCAGAAGCTTCGGATTTCCCAGCAGCGCGGTGGCGATCCCAAGCCGCTGTTTCATGCCAAGCGAAAATGCTCCCGCCTTCTTTTTCCCGGTCTGCGTAAGATCCACGGTTTGTAACACTTTTTCGATACGGCTTTCCGGCACGCCAAGCATCAACGCGCGCACTTTGAGATTCTCCCGGGCTGTCAGATTTTCATAGATCGGCGGTGTCTCAATCAGCGAACCGATCTTTCCCAGATCTTTTCTGCTCCACACATGTCCGTCAAAATACAGGCTGCCCGCAGTCGGTGTCAAAATCCCCGTCATGGTTTTTAACAACGTGGATTTTCCCGCGCCGTTTGCTCCGAGCAGGCCATATACCGAGTTTTCCGGAATCGCTAACGTCACCCTGTCCAGGGCTTTCTGCTTCCCGAACTGTTTGGAAAGCTGCTTTGTTCTTAAAATCGCTTTACTCATAAATTCCTCCCTGTTTCTTTTTGTGCTTACAGGATACCGGATATTTCTAAGGAATTTATAAGGAAAAGACTTCAAATTTCAGAATCGGGTGTTTATAATAAAACATACAAAAGAATTTCTATGGAAAGGGATGATACCGGGGATGCACGAAAATTTAAACTGGGTAGTACTTGGCACAGGCGTCATCGCAAACGAGATGGCACAGGCACTGCAGAAAATGGGGAAATCTTTATACGCGGTTGGAAACCGTACACACGAAAAAGCCGTCACTTTTGCGGAAAAATACGGTGTTTCAAAGGTGTATGACAAAATTGATGACATGTTTTATGATGATGCGGTTGACATCATCTATATCGCCAGCCCGCACAACACGCACTACGCGTTTATGGAGCAGGCGCTTTTGCACGGAAAACACCTTCTGGTAGAAAAGTCGATCACGTTAAACAGCAGGGAGCTTGACAAAATGATCGCACTCGCAAACGAAAAACACCTACTCCTTGCCGAAGCCATGACCATCTGGCATATGCCGCTTTATCAAAAACTCTGGGAGATCGTAAAGAGTGGGGAACTTGGAAAAGTTCAGATCATAACCATGAATTTCGGAAGTTTTAAAGAATATGACATGAAAAACCGCTTTTTTAATATGGATCTCGCCGGCGGCGCCATGTTCGACATCGGCGTATACGCGCTCTCGATCGTAAGAAGCTTTATGGATGAGACGCCGGACGATATCGTAAGCCAGTGGAAAGCCTCGCCGACCGGTTCGGACGAGCAGGCGACCATTCTGTTAAAAAACGGCTCCGGCCAGATGGCGACTGTCGCTCTCTCCATGCACTCCAAACAGCCCAAGCGCGCGATGATCAGCTGCGAACAGGGCTATATTGAGATCATGGAATATCCAAGAGCCGACAAGGCTGTTATCGTAGACGCAAACACCGGCAATGTGCGAGAGATCGCCTGCGGAGACACCGCAAACGCACTGTATTACGAGATGCTTGACATGGAAAACGCAGTAAAAACCGGCGACGCTTCCTCCATGCACCTCGCGTATTCCAAAGATGTCATGGACATCATGACCAGACTGCGGAAAAGCTGGAACATGAAATATCCGGGCGAAACGTGGTAAATCTATCGCCCAAGCTCATACAACAGGGCGTTACAGATCGCGGCAGCTACATTGCTGCCGCCTTTTCTTCCCCTGTTTATGATATAAGGCACATCTGTTTTTAAGATCAGTTCTTTCGCCGCTTCCACATTGACAAATCCAACCGGAACTCCAATGATAAACGCCGGGCGAAACTCCCCGCCTGCTATCATCTCATAGAGCCGGATCAGCGCTGTCGGCGCATTGCCGACCGCAAAGATCACAGGCTTATTTAACTGCGCCGCAAATTCCATGCTGACGGTCGCGCGGGTGACGCCCCGTTCCTTTGCCAGTGCCGCGACTTTTTCATCTGCCATAAAACAGTGCGCCTCCCCGCCGTGGCGCGCAAGCGCGCGTTTGTTGATCCCGGCAAGCGCCATATTGGTATCCGTCACAATATCCGCGCCCTGCAGGATCAGTTTTTTCGCCGTCTCGATCGCATCCGGCGCATAGACCATGGTTTTTACATAATCAAAATCCGCAGTTGTATGGATCACACGCTTGGTCACCGGCTTTTGTTCCTCCGGGATCACCAGTCCGCGCTCCTTTAATTCTTCCTCGATAATGGCAAAACTTCTCGCCTCGATCTCTCCCGGCTTTACATATTCAATCCCTTCCATGTCATGCACCTTCCCTTTCCTTTTTGTCCGCGCAGATCCCGGCAAGCGCACGAAGCAGCCTGTCATTTTCGCCGCGCGTCTTCACCGCGATCCGGTAATATCCCGTTTTCAGTCCCCGGAAATTACTGCAGTCCCGGATCAGTATCCCCTGCTTTAACAACTCCTCATACAGCGGAAGTTCACTGTACAGTAATAAAAAATTTGCCTCTCCCGGAAAAACTCTGATCCCAAGTTTTTCTAACTGTGTCACGAGATAACTCCGCTCCTCCTTTAAAAAAGTGACCGTTTTTCTGCGGTAATCCTCTTCGCCCGCCGCAGCAGCACCTGCCCGCTGCGCAAAGACCGAAAGGTTCCACTCCGGCAGCTGGTCTTTGATCCGCTCTTTTACCGCTTTATTTTCACAGACCAGATAGCCGAGCCGCACGCCGGGGATCGCAAAGATTTTGGTGAACGCCCGCACTACGATGAGATTTTCAAATTCGCCCGTCCGCTTAAAAAAAGTCCGCACTTCCCATCCGTCCGTAAATTCAATAAAGCACTCATCCAAAACCACCGTGATCCCGTTGTCCCTGCAAAAAGCAATGATCTTTTCCAGAAGCTCCGGATTTACTCTGCTTCCGGTCGGATTATTCGGATTTGCCAGGAACAAAAGATCCACGCCGTCCGCCAGCTCTCTAAAGATCGCATCATCCGGCGAAAAATCGTTTTCTTCACTCATATGGTAATAGCGCACTTCCGCCCCCGATGCCGCAGCCGCCTTCTCATATCCCAGAAATGACGGCACCGGGATCAGTATTTTCTCCGGTTTGAGTGCATGCATGAGCGCCACAAACAGTTCCGACGCTCCGTTGCCGCACACGATATGCTCTGTGGATACCCCCGTCATCCGGCCGATCGCCTGCAACAGCTCCTCCGCCTCCATGTCCGGGTAGTGCGTACACTCCGATACCGCCTGCGTGAGCGCCTCCCGCACACGTTCCGGTATGCCGAGTGGATTGATGTTGACCGAGAAATCCAGTTTCACCGGATTGCGGTAAATGTCTCCTCCATGCTTCATGTTTTCGCTCCTTCCCATCCTGTCTTCCTAACCCAAATAAGCCGATGCAAACGACAGGCAATACCTAATTCCCTGCCTTACCAACAGCCTGCAACAACAGCGCAGACCACGATAAGCAAAACCAGTAAGATCGCCTCGCAGAGGAATGCCGTCACATACAAAAGCCGGTTTGCCCGTCTTATATCCGAGATCTCCACTGGTCTTACGTCATCCCCGATATAGGGCTTTTTCACGATCTTTCCGAAATAGCTCGCGTCACCCGCCAGCCGCACACCAAGCGCTCCTGCGCAGACCGCCTCCGTGTGCGCGGAATTCGGGCTTGCGTGTTTCCTCCGGTCACGCCGGTAAACAGACAAAGCGCGTGTTCCGTCAAAGTCTCTGCCCGCCAGATACGCCGCCGCGATCATAAGGTACGCGCTGATGCGCGCCGGGAGATAATTTACCACATCATCGAGCTTTGCCGCAGTGCGCCCAAACAGCAGATAACGGTCATTCTTATAACCGATCATGGAATCCATCGTGTTGACCGCCTTATATAAAAAGCCGAGAAACGGTCCGCCGACCGCTAACGCGATCATCGGCGCGATCCCCCCGTCCGAGGTGTTTTCCGCTACAGTCTCAACTGCCGCCTTTGTGACTCCCGCTTCATCGAGACATGCGGTGTCCCGCCCGACGATCATGGAAACCGCCTGCCTTGCGTCTTCTATTGTCCCGGTCTGTAAGGCATCATACACTTTCATGCTCTCGACCTTTAGCGAGCGAATCGCAAGAATCTGATAGGTCATAATACTTTCGACCACACAGCCCGCCACCGGCTGTATCCTGTATACAAAATACAGAATGCCACCGGACACCACGCCGGTGATGAGAAGTACGAGCACGACCAGGACGCTGCCCCGCGCGCGCAGATTTTTCGTTTCATCGTATAACTTTTTTTCCAAAAATGAAATGAGCCGCCCGATCAGCCGGATCGGATGCGGCAGCCAGTGCGGATCCCCAAACAGAAGATCCAGCACAAAACCCGCCAGAAACGCGATTCCATGATACACTATCATAATTTTCTTATCTCCATACCGTTTTTTCGGAGAAATTTAAGATCATCCCCCTGCTCTGCCGGAAGATGAAACAAACACACATAGCCTTCCCCGTTTTTTACCTGAAAATCAAAATAGGCGCCCTCCGAAAACGAACTGCAAAGCGCCATGATCGTGCCGCCGTGTACGACTGCTGCCGCCCGGATCTCCATGGCACTTTCCATGGTATTTTCCGCACGCAGATACGAGAGCACCCTCGCAAATCCAAGGGTTGTCCGCCGAATAAACGCTTCCCTGCTCTCCCCGCCCGGAAATGGCAGCGTCCCGCCGCTGTCGATCCACGCCTGATAGTCTGGATCTCCGTTTAGTTCCCTGTAGTTCTTTCCCTCGAATCTGCCAAAATCCATCTCTGTCCACTCCGGGATCTGCACCTGTGCCCTGCCCGGGAAAAGGATCTCCGCCGTCTGCCTGCACCGGAGCATCGGACTGACCAAAAGAAGTTCTGCCGGAATTTCTTTCTTTTTTAAAAGAAGTTCTGCCCACCCTTCTTCCGAGAGCGCCTCATCCGTCTTTCCCAGATACCGGTGTTCTCTGTTTGCCGGTGTTGCTCCATGCCGGAGCAGAGAAAGCGTTACTTTAATCTCTGTCCGATTCCGCATATGACACGCTCCACCCTTTCTGATTCTGCCGCAATGGAGATTAAGATCCTGCCAAGCCTGTCGCGGTATTCCCGCTCAGCCCGCTCCATCGGCACAATGCCGTTTCCAATTTCATCCGCAACGATCACGCAGTCCGGGTGCGAATGGAGCCATGCCGCCGCGACCGCCTCCGCATCTTTTCCCTCAGAAAGGAGCCGCCGGATCCACAGATGAAAATGCAAAAACAGCACACACTCCGGCTGCGCGGTCAGATCCGCGTCTTCAAATCCAAGCCCGGTCGTTTCGCCGTCTATGACCACCAGCGGTTCCCCTTTATATTTCCTTTTTACATAATCTGTCTTTCCCTGCGCGTAACCGCCCACATAAAGTTCCATCCTAACATCTCCCTCCAACTGCTGCCGCAACCGCAACCGCCGCCTCACAGATCATCACAAAATAGCCCGCGGTATCTCCGGTGATCCCGCCAAGTTCATGATAACTCCGGTAACGATAATAAAGGAAACTTCCCGCCGCCGTGATCAGCACAAGCACTCCTGTCTTTCCACACCAGAAAATGAGAAGCACCGCACAGAGTATCAGCTGCAGATAGAGCGAAACCCGCACCGCCCGCTTTGCCGCGCTGTCCGCAAAGGTATAAAGAAGCCCGTTATTTTTTGCGGATCGAAACGTGACCACACCGATCCCGCTGAGACAGCGGGAGATCACATAACCAAAGCCAAGCGCAAGCAGGGCACGTCCATCCTTTATCTCCGAAAATGCCGCAAGGTAGATCAGATAATAAAGCACCAGCATGAGCACCGAAAACGCTCCGATATGGGAATCCTTTAAGATCTCTAATTTTTCTTTCCGCTCTTTATAGGAATGAAACGCATCCATCGTGTCCATAAATCCATCCGCATGAAATCCGCCGGTGACGAGCAGCGGAAGTGCCGTTCCGATACAGGTAAACGCAAGATTTCCAATGGAAAGCCGCTTACAGATGTAACTCCAGAGCAGCAAAAGCGCTCCGGTCACCACACCGATCCATGGAAAAAAACAGAGGACATACTTCATATCGTCCTCCTCCCATGCAAACTGCGGCACCGGAATTTTGGAGTACAGCGAAAATGAAATACAGAGTGATTTTAAGATCCGCATGGCTCTTTTCTCCCTTCCTTTAAACGGACCGGAAGCCCGACCACGACCTCCGCCGCCTCATCCGCTTCCCTGAGCAGACACTGATTGATCTCTCCGAACGTTCTTATGTATGCAAGCATATCCGCATCATAGGGCACGCCATCCTCAAACACGTTGTTGGTCACGATGACAAGCCTGGATGCCGTCTCCCGCAGTACGCGCATTTCCGACAGGATCTTTTCTTTCACCTGTCCGCCGGGCACTATGCCATCCGCGCGAAACATCTCGTTTGCCACAAGGTTGGACATACATTCCAGCAATACCGCACTGCCGGGTTTGATCTGCTCCACCGCCTTTTTGATATCACGCGGCTGCTCGATCGTTAAAAATCCTTTTCCCTGCCTTGCCGCCCTGTGCTTCTCTTTTCTCTTTTCGCCTTCCTCGTCAAAAATCTGCATGGTCGCAAGGTAATACTTTTCGGTAACGCCCGTAAAGCACTCCATAAGCTGCTCCGCATACGCAGACTTTCCACTGCCGCTTCCGCCGATGATCAGATAAACCATAGTTTCCTCACTTAAAAACGGACATACTGTTCGACTGAAATGTCCGAAAATGTTGTTCTGGTTTCGTACAATGTCATTGCCATATCAAGTAACGCAAACATCATGACTGCGCCGGTTCCTTCCCCGAGCGCCAGCGACGCGTCGATGACCGGGGTAAGCGCAAGCTCCTCAAGCATCCGTGCCGCCGCCGGTTCTTTGCTCTTATGTGACGGGATCATATAGGCGCTGGTTCCCGGAACCAGCCGCTCCGCCACAAGTGCCGCCACCGTGCTGATAACGCCGTCCAGAACCACCGGGATCTGATAAAGCGCGCCGCCGATAAACACGCCGGCAAGCCCCGCAATGTCCAGTCCGCCCACCGTGGACAGAATGCGAAAGGTCTCATTTTTTCCAAAATCATATTTTTGTAATGCTTCCGCAATGACCTGTCGTTTTCTTAAAAGCCCCGCATCACTTAAGCCCGCGCCTCTGCCGGTGATCTCCTCCACTGCGCAGCCGGAGAGCGCCGCCGCCACCGCACTGCTTGTCGTGGTATTTCCGATCCCCATTTCTCCGGTCGCGAGCAGGGAATATCCCTCCGCTTTTAAGCGGCGCACAAGCTCCATTCCGACCTCGATCGCCGCTAACGTCTCCGCCTCTGTCATCGCCGGTTCCATTAAGAAATCCCTCGTTCCGGATCTTATCTTTTGATCCAGCACGCCATCGATCTTTTCCGTGCTGTTGATCCCGATATCCACCGGAAACACGTCCGCCCCGATGCTTTTTGCCATCTTTCCGACCGAGGATGCCTGCTTTCCCATGGATGCCGCGACTGCCGCCGTGACTTCCTGCCCCGACTGGCTCACGCCCTCTGCCACAATGCCGTTATCCGCGCACATGACGATCACCGCCTTTTTGGTGAGATCGAAATCCGCCGTGCCAAGTGCCGCGCCGATCTTTGCGGTCAGGGCTTCAAATGCTCCAAGCCCGTCGAGCGGCTTCGCGACCGCGTCCCAGTTTTCCTGTACCTGTTTTTTTATCTCCTCCGATGGACATCTGATCTTCAACTGCTGAAGTTCTTCTTTTGTCATGGTGTCTCCGTTATCCTCGCTTCCCGCAAAATCGAATAAATATGATCCATATCCAGATATTCCCGCAGAGTATCTGCCAGTTTATTATACTGCGTTTCCTTAAAGGCTGCATAGTCCATCATTTCACCGGTGTCGCACGAAATCCCTTTCTGCTCTGCCAGCGCCGCGATAACTTCTCCCGCAATTCCGTTTTCGTCAAAAATCCCGTGCAGATAGGAACCGTACACATTTCCTTTGGAAAGCACGACCGGAAGCTTATCCTCCGAAGCGTCCCCGCATCCTTTTGTGTCTCCCATATGGATCTCATAACCCCGTGCCTTTTTCCCGGAAAGCCCGGAAAGCACGCCTGAGATCTCTGGCAGTACCACTTCTTCCTGCGTGCGTGTCTTTTCCTTTTTTAATACCGTCCGGGTCGGCAAAAGCTCCATGCCGCGCATTTTTCCGCCTTCTTCCACGCCATAAGGATCTTCGATACACTCTCCTAACATCTGGTAGCCGCCGCAAATTCCAAAGATCACGGTCGTCGCCGCCTTCTTTTTGATCGCCGCTTCCAGTCCGTTTTCGCGCATCCACTTTAGATCCCCCATCGTGTTTTTACTGCCCGGAAGCAGGATCAGATCCGGATCTGACAGCTCCGCCGCACCGGTCACATACCGCACCGATACATCCGGGTTCTGCTCAAACACATCAAAATCCGTAAAATTTGAAATGCGTGGAAAATGAATGACCGCAAGATCGATCTTTCCTTTGCTTTTTTTCGAGAAACGGTCGGTCAGACTGTCCTCATCTTCCAGTGACAGGTGCATGTAAGGCACCACGCCCGCCACTGGCACATGACCTTTTTCCTCAAGCATCCGGATCCCCGGATCCAAAATACTTTTATCGCCCCGGAATTTATTGATGATAAGCCCGCATACCCGGTCTCTTTCCTTCTCCTCCAGCAGGAGGAGCGTACCGAGCAGCTGCGCGAATACGCCGCCACGGTCGATATCTCCCGCCAGAAGCACCGGCGCATCGACCAGTTCCGCCATTCCCATGTTTACGATATCATTTTCTTTCAGATTGATCTCCGCAGGACTTCCCGCTCCCTCGATCACGATGATATCCGCCTGTTCGGACAGCTTTAAAAACGCCTTTTTAATCTCGGGAACCAGCTTTTTTTTGTAGGCAAAATATTCTTTTGCCGGCATATTTCCAAGCACCTCGCCGTTTACGATCACCTGTGAGCCGACATCCGTCGTCGGTTTTAAGAGGATCGGATTCATGCACACGGACGGCTCGATCCCTGCCGCTTCCGCCTGCATGACCTGCGCGCGTCCCATCTCAAGTCCTTCCTTTGTGATAAAGGAGTTGAGTGCCATGTTCTGCGACTTAAACGGTGCGGTGCGATAGCCATCCTGCGCGAAGATCCGGCAAAGTCCGGCGCAGAGCAGACTTTTTCCAACCCCGGACATCGTTCCCTGTATCATGATCACTTTTGCCATGGCAATTCTCCTTCCACTGATTTTCCAAGACTTTTTGCATATTCGAAGAGCTCCCGGTCTGCCTGATTGAACGCGCCAAAATCAGAAAACAGACATAGCACCCGCCCGCACTGATTGATCTCACGCTTTGCTGCCGTAAGCGTCTCTGCGGTGACTGTTTCAAACGCTTCCTCCGCGATCACCTTTGCCGCCAGTGCGCACGCCACCGGGTAATCGATGTCATTTTTCCACAGGATTCCCGTGGAAAACGGTATTTTTTCCCGCTGAAGCCTGCGATAGACAGGCGCGCCGTTTCCGCCGCCCGCGATCACAAAAACTTCCGGCTTTCCGGTCACACGGGGAAGCTCCGCTCTGCCGGACGCTTCATCAAATGTGCCTTCCGTAATATCATAAAGCTCACTCATATACCCCGGCGTGAACACCTCCTCCGGCGTTCCAAACCGCCCGGCATATGCGCCTTTGACACACAGCACACGGTCGGAGACCCGCTCGGCGAGATCCAGCTCATGCAGTGACATGATGACTGTCCGCTTCTTCGTCTTTGCCATCTCCTGCAAGATCGATAAAAATTCCAGTTTATAACGGATATCGAGATAAGACGTCGGTTCGTCGAGCACTAAAATCTCCGGCTCCTGCGCGATCGCACGCGCCAGCATCACACGCTGTCTCTCTCCGTCGCTAACCGAATGAAAATCCTTTTTTGCAAGCGCCGTGGTTCTTGTAAGCTCCATTGCCTCCCGCACAACGGCATGATCTTTCTCGGAAAGCACACCAAGACGCCCGGTATAAGGGTAACGTCCGGTCTCTACGACATCCTCACAGGTCATAAGCTCGGTGCGCACCTGCTCGGTCAGAACAACAGACATCTTCTTTGCCAGTTCTGCCGCCTCCATCCGCTCAATGCTCTCTCCGTCCAAAAGCACGGTTCCGGCGATCAACGAAAGCTGCCCGATGATACTTTTTAATATGGTAGATTTTCCCGCGCCATTTGGCCCGATCAGTGTTAAGATCTCACCCTTTTTTACATTCAGTGTGATATCTTTTATCAGTGGCTTTCCGTCGTATCCAACCGTCATCTGACTGGCAGAAAAATAGTAAGTTTCCATGCTGTTTATCTTACCTCCCTTTTCTGGCGTATCATGACAAAGATCACGACCGGCGCGCCAAATACCGCTGTCACGGTGCTGATGGAAAGCTCGGTCGGCGCAAACAGCGTACGCGCGATCAGGTCACAGAACAGACAGCAGATGCCGCCACCCAAAAAACACGCCGGGATCATAAGGATCGGTTTTGCCGTCCGAAACAGATTTTTAATGAGCTGCGGAACCGCGATCCCGACAAAGGACACCGGTCCTGCAAACGCGGTCACACACGCGGACAAAATACTGGAGAGCAGTACCAGAAGCACGCGGAACAGCCGGATGTTGACTCCCATATTTTTCGCATAGGATTCCCCGAGCTGATAAGCGCCCATCGGCTTGGACAAAAAAAACGTCACTGCGCCTGTCAGAAGAACGACCACCGACATGACCCGGATATTTCCCCAGGAAATACCGGAAAAACTGCCCATTGACCAGTTGTGGAGGTTTACAATATCGGAATCATCCGCGAACGTCACGACAAAATCCGTGACAGCCGAGCAGATATATCCGATCATGACACCACTCACCACAAGCATTGACATCTGCCGCAGTTTTTTTGAGATCAGAAGTACAAATCCCATGGAGATCATCGCTCCCGCGAACGCCGCAAGGATCAGCGCAAGCGAACTGATCTTTAACGCATTTCCGAGGAAAAATACCATGACGAGCGCGACTACGAGCTTCGCGCCGGAAGAAATGCCGAGCACGAACGGCCCCGCAAGCGGGTTGTGAAAAAACGTCTGAAGCAGATACCCGGAGAGCGCAAGCGCGCCGCCCAAAATGACCGCCGCAAGTGCCCGCGGAAACCGGATCTGCAAAATGATGTTTTTCACCGTCTCACCCGCTTCTTTTCCGCCAAGGATGGAAAGCACCTCGGACAGCGGGATATTCACACTACCGATACAGATATTACATGCCACAAGAATGAGAAGCAGCAAAATAAGACCTGCGTACAAAACCGCATATGCCTTTTTTTTACTGCAGCCGGAATAAAAACATATAGGTTTCATCGGCATTCTCCTCTCCTTCTAACATCGTGTGGATATCACCGGTCATCGTGCCAAGCTCCATGGATCTCTGATAGAGATTCTGCGTTGTGCAAAAGACATTTCCGTCCTTTACCGCCTTGAAATCGGACAGAAGATCACTCTTTGCGAGAAGCGCGTCCAATGATTTTACCTCGCCCTCGATCGTACTGTTGTAGATCAGATAGTCCGCGTCCTTCGCGCGCGCGTAAAATTCTTCCATCTGCATATTGACTGACGAGGATGCATCGGTATCGGCTCCGAGGTCAGAAAAAATATAGTTTCCGCCCGCAAGTTCGATCATTTTGGGGACATAGTCACCGGATTTGCGGACGTTGACACTGCCATTTGACGTGATATAGAAAAACGCTACGGTCTTTCCGGTATTTTCTCCGTCAGATGCCGCCGCCACGGCGTCTTTTTGCTCCGCGAACACCTGCTCCGCCACATCTTCCTTTCCCTCGAGCACGCCATATAATTTCACCCACTCCGTCCTCCCGAGCGGATGTGTCTCATAGCTGGAGTGATCGACCAGTACCGGAATCCCGAATTTTTCCAGATTTTCCTTGATCTCTGGGGAATGGTAGATCATCGTTGACTGGATCGACAGATTGCATCCGGTGTCTAAGATCTGCTCATAGTCCGGTGCGCTGTATTTTCCCGCATAAAGGATACTTCCATTATCCATTGCCTGCCTTGCCTCGTCAATATACCATCCGTCTTTTTTTGTCCCGGAAAGGCTGATCGCATCGAGCGCATCGAGCGACCGGAACATGTCCATCGTTGCAGATGCCACAAGATAAATGTGATCGACCGGCTGTTTTAACACCACGATATCGGAATCGAGATCCTCCGGCGCCTCTTCCTTTTGCGGCACAACCAAAAAACGGCTGCCATCTGATATTGTAATCAGCGCCAAGCCGTCATTATAGTAATCCACTGCAAACTCTTTCGCGTAATCAAGCTGCATTCTGTGATCGTAAGTAAGAGATGCGCTGATGTTTTCATCCACAGCAAGGCTTCCGGCATCCTCCTTTTGTCCGCAGGATGTCAGAAGCACTGCTGCCATTATGAAAATCAAAAAAAGTATCTGCTTTTTTCGTATCATCTTACTTCTTCTTTCTTTTCCAGATCATATAGCCAATACCGGTTCCCGCAAGGAAACAGACTGCAAAGATCCCGACGATATACGGAATGGAAACTCCGTCTTTTTTTGCGGAATCCTCATCAAACGTCAGCGTGTAGGTGATCTCATGCGGCTCACTCATCGCCGTTGTATCCGCAATGACCGTCATTTCCTCATTCCATGCCGTGACCGGGATCTCAAATGTGGAATTTCCGTCTTTATTTACCGGATCATAGGTCGTATCCCCAACGATCATATAATCGTAATTCGGGCTGCTCCACTCGATCGTCGCGGTTGCGGTATGATCTTTCACTGTAACCTTCGCCGGAGATGTAATGGACGCTCTGCCGCTTCCTCCGGAAAGTACAACGTCTACCTGGTAAGTGCCATCCGAAAGAGATGTCTCCTCCGGTTCGCTCTCCGTTGCTGCCTCTGCAGCCGGTGTCAGATCCACGAGAAGCGCGTCCGCCGGGAGACTTTCCGCGTCAAATACCAGCGTACGGTCATACCATTTCTCCTTGCGCTTACTGAATGCGGCACAGTCGATCTTCTGATTCAACGCCTCGACCGGAACCGTGTAGGTATATGCGCCATCCGCATCCTCCACATATCCGATATATGCCGACGCATCCGCTGCCACCGCTTCCTCTCCGGTTCCCATAAATAACTGCAGGTAACCGGTTCCGCCTAATGTGAGCACTGCGCTCATACTGCCGTCTTGCACGGTAAGCTCTGCCTTTACGATACGAAACATGGAGGAGGAGGATTCCACATTGATCTCATAAGTGCCATCCTTTACCTCACTTCCGGTAACCGGTACCATAGTATCGCTGCCGACTTCCTCGACGCCGGCCATCTCTTCCGACGTCGCGACCATTCCTTCCGTGCCCGCTTCTGTATTTATTTCTTCTGCAAAAACAGCTTTCGGGGAGACGCAAAATGCGCTGCTCCCCAAAATCACTGCTGCAAAAAATATAGCTATTTTCTGCTTCAAACCTCATTACTCCTTATTCTGCAAGACTGTCGATCGCTGCCTGTGTATGTGATACATAGATGTTCTGGATCGCTTCATCCTGTCCAAGTCCCTCGATGATGCAGTTTACTTCGTAACCTGCTGCTTCAAACTGGGATTTCCAGGAATCATCCTCATCGCCTGCCATATCATTGTTTGCGTGATCACCTGCTACTACCATGAGCGGCTTTAATACCACTTTTTTGTATTTTCCAGCTTCATTGATCTGGTTGATCAGATCCTCTACGGACGGAGTCGCTTCTACGGTTCCGATGTAGTAATTTTCAAATCCGTCTGCGGTAAGTACTTCCTGCAGTTTTGCGTAATCTGCGTTGGAATCTGCTTCTGTTCCATGACCCATAAAGCAGATCGCAGTCTCACCATCATCATAGGAAGCGGTTTCTGCTGTGATTGCCTGTGCCACTGCTTCGTAATCCGCATCGCTGGATAAAAGCGGATCTGCAAGTACAACCTGGTCAAATTTATCCTTGTAACCTTCAAGCGCGTCATTTAAATCTGTATATTCAAATCCGCTCATCAGATGGGTCGGCTGAACAACCAGTGTCTTTACGCCGTCTGCTACTGCGCGGTCAAGCGCTTCTTCTACGTTATCGATCTCCAGTCCGTCACGTTCCTTTAATTTGTCGATGATGATCTGGCTGGTAAATGCTCTGCGCACTTCATATTCCGGGAATGCTGCTGTAACCGCATTTTCGATCGCACCGATCGTAATGTCTCTGCTGTCGTTATAGCTTGTTCCGAAACTTACTACTAAAATCACTTTATCACCTGCGTTTTCTGTGTTCTGCTCGGTAGAAGCTTCTGCTACTGCTTCCTCTGTGCTCTTTTCTTCGGTTGCCTGTACGCTTTCCTTTGCGTCTGTTGTCGTAGCAGCGGTATCATCTGCCTTGCTGCCGCATCCTGCGAGCAGAAACGCTCCGGTCAGGGCTGCTGTGAGTAACACTGCGATTTTCTTTTTCATAATGATTTCCTCCAAATTTTTATTATGAACGGTATACAAAATCAAAGCCCTGCCATAAATGCTCTTTTTCCGGCTGTTTCTCCATAAGAAAAAAACGCCCATTTACAAACAAAATGTAAATGGACTGCAGATTCAAAAGATCTTCTCTGTCGTACAACCAATTACTCGTGGCCTGGGACCCTGTCCCTGTACACCACAGCAGGCAGGTCTCCTGGCTCATAGATCCACACACAATGCCTGTCTTCCCGGTCTCCCAGTGACGTCTGCGGCATGCGCTCCCTAAATACAGTGACGAGTTCGTACAGGATTCACACCTGTTTCCCTTTTCACCAGATCAAAACATCCGTTTTATCTGACACCTGCTGTTTTTGTTCAATTAGTTCGTAATATAGCACATCCACAGGAAAAAAGCAATGTTTATTCCAGATTTTGTCTCGAACATATTTTCGATTTTCTCTTGCATTTTGGTTCGCATCATGCTATGATGGTTTTAGAACATTTGTTCTTTTCTATAAATGAAACCTGATGATAATACCGTGTTCCGATTGATCCTGACGAACACAGAGAAGGAGACCTGACATGCAGATTCCAAAACAAATGACCGTCATGGAAAAATTACAGATCTTATCCGATGCCGCCAAATATGACGTTGCGTGTACTTCGAGCGGCGTAGACCGGAAGGGAAACGGTCACGGCATGGGAAACTGCATTGCGCCCGGCATCTGTCATACATTTTCGGGGGACGGAAGATGCGTTTCCCTGTTAAAGATCCTTTTTACCAACGAATGTATCTTCAACTGTTCCTATTGCCAGAACAACTGCATGAATGACATTCCGCGCGCCTCGTTCACCCCGGATGAAGTCTGTTCCCTTACCATGGAATTTTACCGGCGCAATTATATCGAAGGACTTTTTTTAAGTTCCGGTATTCTGGTGAGCCCGAACTACACGATGGAGCTGATCTATCAGACGCTCTACCAGCTCCGCATAAAGCATCACTTTAACGGATATATCCATGTAAAGGCGATTCCTGGTGCCGACCCCGCCCTGATCGAGCGCACCGGCTTTCTCGCTGACCGCATGAGCATCAATCTGGAGCTTCCGACCTCGGACTCCCTGCATACGCTTGCCCCGTGCAAATCCAGACGCACGATCTTAACACCCATGCGTCAGATCCAGAACGGCATCCGAAACGACAGGCTGCTTCTTTCCGACGGTGCTTCTTCTGCTGACGCTTCCTCTGCCGGATCTGTCTTTCCTCCGGCAGTTTCCGGTAATCCGCACATGGATCTGTCCGCTCCGTCCTCCCGCTTTGTTCCGGCCGGTCAGAGCACCCAGATGATCATCGGCGCCACCCCTGAAAATGACTATCAGATCATGAGCGTGGCGGAAGGGCTTTATCAGAAGTTTGATTTAAAACGTGTCTTTTATTCTGCCTTTGTAAATGTCACCGAGGATTCGAGTCTCCCGGTTCTGCCTGGCGGCCCGCCGCTTCTGCGGGAACACCGCCTGTATCAGGCGGACTGGCTGCTGCGCTACTATCACTTTTCGGTAAACGAACTGCTCTCGGAGGACAACCCGAACTTCAATATTTATCTTGATCCAAAATGTGACTGGGCACTGCGCCATCTGGAGTATTTCCCGGTGGAGATCAATCGCGCAGATTATAAGACCCTGCTCCGTGTTCCGGGCATCGGTGCCAAATCCGCCAAACGCATCCTCCAGGCAAGACGCTCTGCCAGACTGGACTTCCCGGATTTAAAGAAGATGGGCGTTGTCTTAAAACGCGCGCTTTACTTTATCACCTGCTCCGGCAAAATGATGTACCGCACCAAATTAGAAGAAAACTACATCTGCGAAAACCTGCTGCGGGATAAGACACAGATCCCGCGTGAGATCCGCGAGAGCGGTTATAAACAGATTTCTTTATTTGATGTCGGTATGACAGAACCACCGCAGCTCTGTTCTGCGAAATGAGGTATTTCCCAATGTATGTATTTGTATGTCATGATGACCCGGACAGTATTTTTACTGCCATATATGATGCCTGGGCAAGCCGCCTGGGACATAAAAACATCCGCATTCTCGCGAAAGAACCGGAAAATTATGAACTCTTCTGTGAATATATCCATGTAACCACAGATGCCGAAAAGAGCCGGAAAGTTGCCGATACCATACGGCGCCGGCTTGGAGCTGCCGCCTCCCTGGTCCTGTTTCAGGCGATCATGGCAGACGAGAGCGGCATTGCCGGATCCGGACGCAGGTCGTCGTCCTCATCTTTTTCCATTACAAAGGCGGACGCGCTCTACCGCACACTGCTGCTCGCCTTCTCCATGGAGTATCCGGATCGCGTCCTCGAGTGTCTCGGCAATCCCTACGTTCTCTATCTGTTTGAACTTTCAAGAAGTGTACAAAACGAAGCGCACCACCTGCTCGGCTTTCTGCGCTTCAAAGAACTGCGTTCCGGCATCCTGTTTTCCGAGATCCACCCGAAAAATGATGTCCTCCCAATCCTGGGGGAACACTTTTGTGACCGGCTGCCGCAGGAAAATTTTATGATCTATGACGGGACACGGAAACTGGCACTGATCCACCGCGCCGGGTCTTTCGATTTTCTGATCGCCGACGCTTCCACACTGGATCAGAACCTGATCCAAAACTACTCCGATTCCGAACTCGAATACCAGAAGCTCTGGTGTGGTTTCTTTGAAAGCATTACAATCGAAGCCCGCAAAAATCCGTCACTTCAGAATCAGAACATTCCGAAACGTTTCCAAAAAGATACGGTGGAATTTCAAAGCTGAAACTCCACCGTATCCGGTATCTCTGTTTTACTTTACCCGCGCAAACAGCTTTTTCGCATTTGCGTTCGTTGTCTGTAATACTTCTTCTGTTGAAATACTTTTAATTTCCGCGATTTTTTCTACAACATACGGAATAAAAAGCGAACAGTTCCGCTCGCCCCGGTGCGGTTCCGGCGCCATATACGGACAATCCGTTTCCAGCAGGATCCGCTCCAGCGGAATCTCTTCGACCACAGCCCGAAGCTTCTTCGCGTTCTTAAACGTCAGCACACCACCTACGCCGATATCATAGCCCATCTTTAAAAATTCACGCGCCATCTCTACCGAATAGGAGTAACAATGGATCACACCCGGCATTTCACGCATCGGCGTTTCCTTTAAGATCTGCATGGTATCCTCTGCGGCATCCCTGGAATGGATGATGACCGGAAGATCCTTCTCTTTCGCCAGTTCCAGCTGGCGTTTGAACCAGTAACGCTGATTCTCCTGCACCTGCGGCTCTTTATCCCAGTAATAGTCCAGTCCGATCTCCCCGACTGCCACCGCCTTTTTGTGCTCCGCAGCCTGCTCAATCGCCTTAAAATTTTTCTCATTTAACTCTGTCACATCACTCGGATGCACCCCCACCGCCGCATAAATAAAATCATACTGCTCCGCGAGGGCAATGCTCTTTTCCGTTGTCTCAAGACTCGAACCGACATTGATCACATATTCAATGTCATGCTCCGGCAGGGAAGCGATGAGTGCCTCCCTGTCCGCATCAAATTTTGCATCCTCATAATGCGCATGTGTCTCAAATATCTTACTATGCAATTTCCGCTCCTGACGGCATTGGCTTCTCAGAAGTCATAAGAGACAGATTTCCGTCCGCATCTTCTGCGCACAGCAGCATTCCTTCTGAGAGAACTCCTGCCAGTTTTGCCGGTTTTAAGTTTACAAGTACCATGACCTTTTTGCCCACCATTTCTTCCGGGGTATAGTACTTATGGATGCCGGAAACGATCTGCTTTACACTGCTTCCGATCTTTACTTTTGAGCAGAGCAGCTTTTTGGACTTCGGAACTGCCTCACACGCGATCACTTCTCCGATCTGGAACTGCAGCTTTTCAAAATCTTCAAAGGTGATCTCCGGTTTTGCCTCGATGTCGATTCCGCCTTCTTCGCCTGCGGCTGCTTCACTTTCCTCTTTTTTCGGATGAAGCTCTTCCACTTTCTTCATAACTTCTTCGATATCCAGACGCGCAAAGAGGATCTCCGGTGTCTCAGTCACCTTGGTTCCGCTTACATAATGACCGAAAGTACCCAGCTCATCAAACGAAATCTCCTTGGTATTTAACTGTGCGAAGATCTTTTCCGCTGTATCCGGCATAAAGCTCTTTAAGAGCGTCGCTCCCATGGTGATGCCCTCTACCAGGTTGTATAATACAGTCTCAAGACGCGGCTTGGTCGCATCATCCTTTGCAAGGATCCACGGCGTTGTCTCATCGATATATTTGTTGCAGCGCTTAAAGAGATTAAATATTTCCGTGATCGCATCCGCTACACGAAGATCCGCCATCTTCTTCTCTACTTTTCCAACGGTCTCTGTCGCTACTTTCTTTAAGTCATCATCTACTGCTTCGCTCACCTTGGTATCCGTTACCACACCGCCAAAATACTTGTTGCTCATGGAGATGGTACGGTTTACAAGGTTTCCGAGTGTGTTCGCAAGATCAGAGTTGATTCTCTCTACTAAAAGATCCCAGGTGATCACACCGTCATTGTCAAATGGCATCTCATGCAGTACAAAATAGCGCACCGCGTCTACGCCAAAGAAATCTACCAGTTCATCCGCATACAGGACATTTCCTTTTGATTTACTCATCTTGCCGTCTCCAAGCAACAGCCACGGATGTCCGAATACCTGCTTTGGCAGTGGCAGATCGAGCGCCATTAAAAAAATCGGCCAGTAGATCGTATGGAAACGGATAATGTCCTTTCCGATCAGATGCAGATCCGCCGGCCAGTTTTTATTAAACAGCTCCGAGGAATTGCCATCCGCGTCATATCCAATCTTGGTGATATAGTTTGTCAGCGCATCCAGCCATACATAAACGACATGCTTCGGATCAAAATCTACCGGGATTCCCCATTTAAAGGAAGTTCTGGATACACAAAGATCCTGAAGTCCCGGAAGCAGGAAATTGTTCATCATCTCATTTTTTCTGGAAACCGGCTGGATAAATTCCGGATGTGTATTGATGTGCTCGATCAGGCGGTCCGCATACTTGCTCATTTTAAAGAAGTATGCCTCTTCCTTTGCCGGCTTTACCTCACGGCCGCAATCCGGGCACTTTCCGTCTACTAACTGTGACTCTGTCCAGAAGGATTCACATGGTGTACAGTAAAGTCCCTCATAGGATCCCTTGTAAATGTCACCTTTGTCGTAGAGCTTCTTAAAGATCTTCTGAACCTGTTTCTTGTGATCCGCGTCGGTAGTACGGATGAAATTATCATAGGAAGCATTCATCAGATCCCAGATCTTCTTTACCTCCGCAGATACCTGATCCACATATTCCTGCGGTGAGATTCCGGCTTCCTCTGCCTTTAACTCGATTTTCTGGCCATGCTCGTCGGTTCCTGTCTGGAAATAGACATCATAGCCTTCCTGTCTTTTGTAACGCGCGATCGCATCTGCAAGCACGATCTCGTAAGTATTTCCGATGTGCGGTTTGCCGGATGCGTATGCGATTGCAGTTGTCATATAAAATTTTCCTTTGTCTGCCATCTCTTTATCTCCTCTTTTTCTTATTGCTATAAAATATAAAAAAACCGCCCTCACTTCCGGATCTTCCGGAAATGAAGACGGGATCAACCGTGTTACCACTTCACTTTACTCCTACCTCGCGGTAAAAGCCTCATCAGGTACAGCATCTGTCAAAAACGATGCGATACTCTCCGCTGTAACAGGCGGTCCTGTCAGAACTTATCCATCACGGTTCAGCCCTGCCACTCCAAAGCCATCTTCTATCTGCCTGCCTATACCCCGCTCTCAGCAATCCGGGACTCTCTGTCATATTTTTGCAGATATACTCTCTTTTTCAACGTGTTTACATTCGCTTTATTAAAACTATCACAGTCTTTTTCACTTGTCAACTTTTTACTCAGTCTTCAAAAAAGTCGTCCAGTTTTGTTCCGCAGCTTGCGCAGAAGCTTGCGTCCTCTGCAACTTCCGCTCCGCAGTTCGGACATTTCTTTGCTCCCTTTAAGTTCATAAGCTGTGCTTTCATATCTGATATCGCGCTTAAAGCCTCTTCAATGACGTTGCATTCTTCATAATCCAGAATGTCGTCATCCTTATGCGCTTCATAATATTTCTTTCCGATCAGCGCATACTGTTTCTCCACAAAGTCTTCCTTTGCGCGGATATCCATCTTTAATTTTGCCACACTTGAAAGTTCTTTTGCCTTTTCTGTTACATCTTTTCCGGCGCTCACGATCGTATCACCGATTTTTTCAAAAATTTCCATCAGGCATCTCTCCTTTACCAATTTTTTATATTATAGTCTCTTTTTCCCGGATTTTCAATCATTTTGCATGCCTAACGCTTGCAGATATATACCATATAAACCGCATAGACCAAAAGCATTACAATGCCTTCCCCGCGCGTGAGTTTCTTTTTGCTCTGCGCAAAGAACCATACTTCCAGGCTCATGAAAATGAGCAGTATGATATCTATGATATTTTCCCGGATAAACTGGATCGGGCTTATCGCAGCCGCGATTCCGAGTACAAACAGGATGTTAAAGATATTCGATCCGATCACATTTCCGAGTGCCATATCCACTTCGTTTTTGCGTGCCGCAACAATAGAAGTCACAAGTTCCGGCAAAGATGTTCCGAGTGCCACGATCGTAAGACCGATCAGCGTCTGGCTCAGGCCAAATTCTGCCGCGATCACGGACGCGCCGTCAACGACCGCATCTCCACCAAGCGCAATACCGATTGCTCCAACGATGATAAATACGATACATTTCCATACCGGAAGGATCTCTACTTCATCCGCGATCTCCTGATCTTCTTTTTCTGCCGCCGTAACACCGCCGTCCCGTCTTGCCTTTAATGCGGATTTTACCATGAGCACCAAAAATACCGCAAAGACCACGAGTAAAATGATCCCGTCCACTCTGCCAAGCGTCATTCCAAAATATCCGAGCACAAGCAACAGTCCCGCTACGATGATTGAAAACGGAAGGTCACGCTTTAACGTGTCTCTCTGTACTGCGAGCGGTGTAAAAAGCGCGCATACCCCGCAGACGACCATCAGATTAAAAATATTTGAACCTACGGCATTGCTGACTGCCAGCGAATTGTTATTCGTAATCGATGCCGTCACACTGACTGCACACTCCGGCAGACTGGTTCCCATTGCAACGACCGTCATACCGATGATGATCGATGGTACCCGCAGACGCTTCGCCACACTTGCGCTTCCGTCTACGAAAAAGTCTGCCCCTTTGATCAAAAAAATAAAACCAACGATCAGTGTGATAATTGCCACGATCAATTCTCTCATTCCATTTCTCCTTTTCTCTTATTGGTTTTTGTGGATCTTCCCACAAACCGGTAAAATACTATTTACAATGCAAGGATACCCAGATGCTCCAGTAAAATCTTAAGTCCGAGCAGCACAAGGATCAGTCCTCCGACAAACTCCGCTCTGTTTTTGTACTTGCTTCCGAAGAAATTTCCGATATAAACGCCGCCCACCGAGATCACAAATGTCGTACATCCAATGATCGAGATTGCTTCCACGATCGGAGTTCCGAGAAACGCAAAGGTAATTCCTACAGCCAGCGCATCGATACTTGTCGCTACCGCAAGCACAAACATCTCTTTTATATTTAACGGCACATCCTCTTTTTTTACAACCCCATCTTCTTCTTTTTTTAGGGATTCTACCATCATTTTTCCGCCGATAAATCCAAGCAGCACAAAAGCCACCCAGTGATCGATGCTCTTGATGTAATGTTCAAACTGTCTGCCGAGCACCCAGCCGATAAAAGGCATCAGTGCCTGAAATCCTCCAAAGAACAGTCCGATCGTCACGGTCTGCTTCTTGTTTACCTTGACCATGCCAAGACCCTTACAGACGGACACCGCGAACGCGTCCATCGACAATCCGATTCCCATTAAAAACAATTCAATAAATAATGCCATTTGATTCACCCTCATTTCGTTTTTCTCCCCGAGTTTACGCAGCTTTGTCCATTTTCATAATATGTGTAAAAAAAAGCCCATGTATGCCCTTTTTTTCAGGCACACATGAGTCTCATTCTTTAAGATTTGCCAGGTCCGTCGGACCAGTCTGTTGACAAACCACGCTTTTTTAACTGCTTGCGCGAACTACTCCCTCAAGGAAATCTTTCGTTTATAAAAATTTCTTCTAATATACCGAACTATTGATAAAATGTCAATCCTAATTGATAAAAAGCCAGCAGTTGTACTAAAATAAAAACATTATACCCTGTAAAACTTAGAAAATATTTTTGTTTTCTCTCTTTATCCGCATTGACAAATAGCTTATATGAGATAAGACTCGCCATCGACGCGATCAACGTTCCAAGTCCGCCAAAATTGACACCCAGTAACAACCTGCCGTAATCTGATGTAAAACCGGAAATCAAAAGCGCTGCCGGCACATTACTGATGAACTGGCTCGCCAGGATTCCCGCCGCCAGTTCATGCCCGGCTACAATATTTTCTAAAAATTCATTTACAAGTGGAATCCTCTCCATATTTCCAATAAAAATGAAAAAAAATGCAAAGGTAAAAAGCAGACAATAATCCACATTTTTCAGTGCATTTCTATCTGTAATCCACACAATAAAAAATACAATACACCACACAAGCGCATAAGAGAGTACCCTCGCTACCACAAGCAGACTAAGCAAAAACAAAATCACATATATCACAAATTTCAGATGATCCAATGTGCCGCGCTCTCTTTTTTGTACCGGCAAAGAAAAGATCACTTTATCTTTTCCCGATTTTCTGAAAACCAAAAAAGCAGCAAGAATCACTCCGGAAATCAATGTATACGGTCCCATGTAAGCCAGGAATCCACCAAGACTCATTCCGGTCAGATTATACAAATAAAGATTCTGCGGATTGCCGATCGGTGTAAACATGCTTCCCAGATTCGCCGCAATTGTCTGCATCACCACTACAAATATCATTTCATCACTGCGCCCTGCCATTTTTAACGTAAGGATCGCAAACGGAACAAACGTGATCAGTGAAACATCATTCGTAATAAACATACTGCAAAAAAAGCATAAAAATACCAATACCATTTCCAACTGCCTTAGATTTTTTGTTTTTCTCAAAAGAAATGAGGCAACCGCTTCAAACACGCCAAGCGCTGAAAATCCGCCCATGACCGTCATCAGGCAGAACAGTATCGCAAGTACGCGCACATCAACATAACCCAGATATTCTTTATCCGGTCCCACCAAAAACATTGAGCCAACCGCAAGCACTGCCGCCACACAAAGAACGGTCTCCTTTTTTATAAAATCAAAGATTTTCTGTTTCATAATTTTCCCTTTTGTCCTTCTTTTGTTATAAACGTATACTATACAATACGCATGAAAAAATCAAGAATTGCTGTTTCTTCCTGTTGACAAACTTCCTTTTCCATGTTTATAATGGCGTTAGTTTCAAATTAAAAAAGGCAGTGACAGGAACAAGTAGATTTAAGTGAAACAGACAGAAAGCAGCCGGTGGATGAGAGGCGCGTGGGAAGCTTATTTTGAATACATCCTCAAGCCTTGCACCGAAATCCGCTTATGGATCACATTTCATAGACGTACAGTAGGCTGCAACGTTTTGCACCCGTTATCGTGCAAAAGTATTGATTGATACTTGCAAAGACAGGAAGCGTGAGCTTTCCTGTAAACTAAGGTGGTAACACGAGCAGATACCTCGTCCTTTGATGGGACGGGGTTTTTTTATTCAATTTTTTATGAAAAAGGAGAGCAAAAATGACAGTATATGACGAATTAGTTGCCCGCGGTCTGATCGCCCAGGTAACCGATGAAAAAGAGATCAAAGAACTCGTAAACAACGGAAAGGCCGTTTTCTACATTGGCTTCGACCCGACCGCAGACAGCCTTCATGTCGGACACTTTATGGCACTTTGCCTGATGAAACGTCTCCAGATGGCAGGCAACAAACCGATCGCTTTGATCGGCGGCGGTACCGCAATGATCGGTGATCCGTCCGGACGTACCGATATGCGTCAGATGATGACCAAAGAGACGATCAACCACAACGTAGAATGCTTCAAAAAGCAGATGAGCCGTTTCATCGATTTCTCCGATGACAAAGCGCTTTTAGTAAACAATGCGGACTGGCTCTTAGATCTGAACTATGTCGATGTACTGCGCGATATCGGACCGCATTTCTCTGTAAACCGCATGCTCACCGCAGAGTGCTACAAACAGCGTATGGAACGCGGTCTGAGCTTCCTGGAATTTAACTACATGATCATGCAGAGTTTCGACTTCTACACCCTGTTCCAGAAATATGGCTGTAACATGGAATTCGGCGGGGATGACCAGTGGAGCAACATGCTCGGCGGTACCGAACTGATCCGCCGTAAGCTTGGAAAAGACGCTTACGCCATGACGATCAACCTCTTATTAAATTCCGAAGGAAAAAAGATGGGCAAAACCCAGTCCGGCGCTGTATGGCTTGATCCGAACAAGACATCTCCGTTTGAATTTTACCAGTACTGGAGAAATGTCTCCGACGCTGACGTTTTAAAATGCCTGCGCATGCTCACTTTCCTGCCGTTAGAACAGATCGATGAGATGGACAAATTGGAAGGCAGCCAGTTAAATCAGGCAAAAGAGATCCTTGCATTCGAGCTGACCAAGCTGGTACATGGCGAAGAAGAAGCGAAAAAAGCCGAGGAAGGTGCGAAAGCTCTGTTTGCCGGCGGTGGAAATACCGACAATATGCCGACCACAATTCTCTCTGCGGATGATTTCCGTGAAGATACGATCGATATCTTAACGCTTCTCGTAAAATCCGGGTTAAGCGCTTCCAGAAATGAAGCACGCCGTGCCGTAGAACAGGGCGGTGTCTCCTTAGACGGCGAAAAAGTAACCGATATCAAAGCTGCTTTTGAAAAAACCGCTTTTTCCGGTGATGGTGTCGTAGTAAAACGTGGAAAGAAGAATTTCCGAAAGATTACTTTATAATAAAAATTCATGTAACATTTGTTACAATAACAGAAAGACCGACCCAGGCGTCAGAATTCCTTTTCCGGCGACCTGCGGTCGGTTTATTTTTTTACTCTGTAATTAAGATCCTCGGCTCCACTTTTTTGATCTGTCCGGACAGAAGAAACGCAACGATCATAAAGATCAACGTTACGATAGCTGCCGGCCGGATCATTGCCACCGGATCAAGCTTTGAGGAGAATGCCGCAATCCCGCAGCGCTGCAGAAATACTCCAACGATCGGATCCGTAAACAGCGCACTGGAAATGATCCCGCCTATCCCTCCGATGGCGGAGACGATCCCAAAACGCAGTGCAAACATGATACGAAGTCTGCGTGAGGTAAACCCAAGAGACTTATAAATGCCCAGATCATTTTTCTCCTGATACAGGATCCGGCTTCCGGTCATGGCGATCACCACAAATATGAACAGAACCGAAATGACATACATCAACTTTCGAAATGCCTGCAGCGCCGATACGATACCGTCAAGCCCCGACCAGGAATCCGGATTATCTATCTGAATCCGGTCTCCATATGTTTCCTTCAATTCCCGGATCACCGACTTCGCTTTATCCGGATCTTTTAACACATAGTAGGTATAATACCGTTTTTCCTCCGTCAGCCCGAACTTTTCCGCCCCTTCTTTGCTGATCCCGAAATTTGCTCCCATATCATTGGCACACTGATACACGCCGCTTATGATAAATTCCTCTGTTTTTCCATCATAATCGACCTCCACAACATCTCCAATATCTTTTCCAATTTCCTTTGTTACCGTTTCCGTAACTAATATTTCATCTCCGTATTTGCATATCCGTCCACGCAGCAGATGATAAAGCTCCGGTTTTTCATTCACATTCATCAGGTAATCGATCTGATCCACCGAAGCATTCTTCATGACATACAAAAAAGAATCTTTGATTCCGGCCTTCTTTTGCATCCAGTCCTCGATCTCTTTTTTCAGCTCCTGCTCATCCGACCCATCATCCGTATACTTTATTCCGATATCATAAGATACTGTATTAAATTCCTGCATGAGACCATCTCCATCCGGTTCGATCCACGCTCCGAGCCTTGCAGTCAGCGACAGGAAAAATACGAGCAGAGCCGTCACGATTCCGGCACTGATATACTGTTTTTTGCCGGAAAGCATCTGGCGGAACGCGAGATGAAAAGAAAGCCCCCGCTTATAGATCCCCGTTGTCATTCTGCTCTTAAAATGTACATCCTGTATTCCTCCGCGGATCGCGCGAATTGGCGTAATTTTGCCTACTTTTGCTGTTTTTGTAAAAATAACAACGAAAAGCAGCAATAAGATCACTCCGAGTGATGCTGCGCATATCCCTGCCGGCAGTGTTGCCGGGATCATCAGCCCGGTTGCCGGTATGATCAGACGATCGATATACCGCACCACCGGATACGCAGCCGGTATTCCGCATGCCATTCCAAGTACGATGGAGAAAAGATACTGATACATTTTTACCCGGCGCAGATCTTTGTTTGTAAAACCGATCGCCTTTAAAACACCCATGTTGGTATAATCCTGCTCGATTCCGGTCGTGATACTGTGGCTCAATACCACAACCGCCACAACGACGAGTACCGTCACAAATACGAGGAAGAAACCGACAAAAATATTTTGTGCAATCAGCATATATCCTTCTATGGTCGTTTTGGAATAAGATCTATAGGTGTAGTTTTTCAGATCCGTATTCTCATTGAGTTCCTTTATAAATTCTTTTGTCTTCTGTCCGCTGTCTTTTTTCTGAAAAATATGCAGCATTTCCGCATCCGCAACGGTAGACGCTTCCCCTGCCATAAGCACATTCTGTTCGAGTTCTTCCATTGAAGCCTTATTGATCAGCATGGTTTTCACCCCCATCATGGAACTTCCCGCAAACGGGTCTTCAAAAAATCCCCTAATCGTAAAACGCATTTGCTTTTCCTCACCGGCGATCTGGATCTCTACCGAATCTCCGATGTCTACTCCATACATCGTGATAAACGATGGGGATACATACATTTCTCCGTCTTTTGGCTCTTTCGGATTTTTCTGTATCCCGGTAAGATCTTCCTTATAAATATAATAATCATAATTTTCCGGTTCGTAGACTGCAAGCATTCCGTTATTCTGCGTTTGTTTTTTTCCAGCCTTATACAATACCTGTTTGATCTTCTGCCGCTCCGTTTTCTCTGTACCGCGAAGTTCCTCAATCTGATCGATCAGCTCCTCTACGCCCGGCTGCTCGATGATCCAGCTTGTCACATCACCGTAACCGACACGGTCTAACTGTTCGCTCTCATATACCCTGCTGTTCTGCCCGACCGCAAGTACTGCACAGAGTGCCATCGTAATGATAAAAACAAGGATCAGCATACCAAAAAAAGTGCCTTTTTGCTTTTTGATATTCTTTTTTAACAATAATATATACTTCATTCTGACTCACCCCCTACCATGACATGGAGGAGAGCCATGCGTCTACCTGCTTTTCCCTGTTTTTCGTGTCTTTGCTCTCATAAGGCGGCATTTCCATTTCGCCGCTTATCTTTCCATCCTCCAGATAGAGAAAACGGTTTGCATGGATTGCGGCGCGGATATCGTGTGTTACCATCAAAATGCTCTGACCCTGCCGGTTCAGCTCCGTCAAAAGATCCAGCACATCTTCGGTATTGCGCTTGTTTAATGCCCCGGTCGGCTCATCCGCAAAAATGATCTCCGGCTCATTCATCATCGCACGGGCGATCGCTGCACGCTGTGCCTCTCCACCAGACACCTGGGAAGGCAGACGATCTTTTGCGTGTTCCACATGTGTCTGTGTAAGCAGCGCAAGCGCGCGTTCCCGCACTTCCTTCGTGCTCTTCTTCTGCCCCAGATAGCCGACCACAGCAGCATTTTCCAGAAGTGTCAGATTACTGATCAGATGCATCTGCTGAAAAATAAAACCGAATTCCTTTGCACGGATATCTGCCATCTGTTTTTCCGCGTAGGAATTAAGCTCCTTATCTTTATAATAGATTTTGCCGTTCGTTGCTGTATCCATTCCGCTCAACGTATACAAAAGTGTCGATTTTCCGGCTCCCGAAGATCCCATGATGACCGTAAAATCTCCCTTGTAAATCTCTAAATTTATCATATCGAGTACATGATTCTGTCCACCGTTGTTCGCAAAACTTTTGCACAGATCAACAGCCTTTAAAATTTGTGTTTTCATTTTTTTGTCCTTTCTGTTATATCGATTGACTATGTTATAACAAAAAAGTTTTTAAGAAGTCTTTAAATTTTTAAATATTTTTTTCTTTTAAATAGCGGGTTTCAGAGCTTTTGTTACTAATTTGTTACCAATAAAGGCGGTTTATCCAACCGCCTTTTTCTCTTTTCACTCCTTTTTTTCAGTTGTTTCCGGTGCAAGATCGTAGTCGCTTCCCTCCACAAATTCTCCTGCCTGATCCGTTTCACAATATTCCAGCGCGTATTCTTCTACGTTCATCAGCTGATCGTTTTTCTCATATCTGCATCTATATTTTTTCAGTTCCTCTTTTGCCTTCTCTTTTACTTCATTAGCATTGCTTTCATCAAACGTCCATCTTTTTACCTCTTCCGGTGTTTCTGCGTCTCCCCATATTAGATCACCCTTTTCAAACTTCCGGTATTCTTCTTTTGTAAGCATCTTTTCATTGTGTTTTAAAATTATTGTGTTCATATTCTCATTCCTTCCCTTTCCATTCTTTCATCTACCGCCTGCATAACGTATTCGCTCACGCTTTGCTTTTCTGCTTTCGCTGCCGCTTTCACCGCTTCCTTTTTTCCCTTTTTCATTAGTATTTCCATTCTATCATAATTCTTTTTGTTATATTCCTGCTGGTACTTTATTTGATTAAATTTTTTCCCTTCCATTTCCTCTTCCTTTCTGCCGGGGACTTTGCCCAGTCAGTCCTCATTTTATATCAATGTCACATTTCCCTCTTTATCTATCTTCACTCTTATGTTCGCGTCGTCCCCGTTAATCTGTATTTCCGTATCTGTATATCTGTCCGTTGTTTCTTGATTTTCCATAAGTCTTAAAACCTCTTTCAGTTCCTCATAACTCATTTTCCTTTTGCAATAAAATTCCGTAAACATATTCATTCTCCTTTCTTTGTGTTCCTCTCTTAACTGCTTTTATTATATTACATATAACTCTTTTTTCTTGCCATTTTCTTATTTTCCCTTTATAATCTTTTTTAAGATGGTCGGGCGGTTTTGGCAAGTCCGCCGCCCTTCCTTCTTCCCTTATTTAGTTTTCTGTTTTTTCTTCTCTAGGCTTTGCGTCTACTATTCTTCTAATCAGTTCCAAAATCTCATGTTCGCTATGTCCTTTTTCGTCGCACCATTCAATTACTTCTTTTATTTCTTTTTTGTCCATATTTTCCATGTTTTTCTCCTTTCCCGCTTGCCCGTATATTCATTAAGGTTATTTCCTTAACTGTCTTTATTATATTACATATACCGGTATATGTCAAGCATATTCCGGTATATTTTTTATTTTTTGCGCAAAAAAGCCGACCGGTTTCCCGGTCAGCCCTTATTTTTTTCTTTCTTCTCTTTTCCTTTTTAGATTCCTAACATAGTAGCCCACGTTTCTTTTGTCACCGTGCCGTCCGTTCCGTCCGCTCCGATCGAAATACCGACGTGCTTCTTGTAGTCCAGCGTAGCAATGTACGTTCCTTCGTTAAATTCTCCCGACAGGTTTCCCGCTCTGCCATCATTTCCGAGATCGTAGCCGCATCCGGCAAGTAACTTTTGCCATAACAGCACCGCATTCCCCTTCATTCCTCCACCTAATACAGGCGCATCAAACATATAGCCATCCCCTTTCTTTTTTTCCTCTTCTTTCTCTTCTTCTGTCTTTTCCTTTTTCAGCCATCCGTCCATGTTCGATTCTGCGTACAGTTCCGACACGTCGCATCTCCCTTTCACGCCCGGTACTGATCCCTTGCTTGTATACTGCCACATATCGCATTTCGACAGCTTCACTTTTGTACACGGTGCGCCTGTATTTGCGCCATATTTTGCCACCCATACAATGTACTGCTGCAACGTCAGGAAATTCAGGTTATCATTAAACCAGCTTTCGGACGTATAAACGCCCGCTTTTCTTCCGGCTTTCTTTACCGTTTCGCAAAACGCTTTACATATCGCCGTCCTTGTCTGCTTGTCCAGCCCGTCCGCGCGTACCATTTTTTCTGTTCCGTCTCCGTCCTCACTGTCAATAAATAACGGCATTGACGCCCCGTATTTTTCCGCACATTTCAGCGTATATTCCGCTTCTTCTCGCCCTTCTGCTGTCGTGATCGCCTGCGACATAAAGTAAAGCCCAAATGGGATTTTTCTTTTTGCGCATTCGTTTACGGATTTTTCAAATCTTGCGTCCGTCTTGATCTTTCCCTCTGTATTCCCTCTGTAACCACATCTCAAAATCACGCCATCGCAATTCTTTTTCACTGCGTCCCAGTCTGCAACCGTGTTGTACTGTGACAGATCAATGATCTTTTTCATCTGTTTCCCCTCCTGTTTATTTCTTTCCGTCTTTGTTTATCAGGTTTCGGATCATCTCGTATAAGCCTGTTGATGCAAGCCCCGAGATCATACCGCCCAGCACAATTTCCGCATTTATCCCCGTACTCATGTGGATAAGTATGTTGATAACGCACCCCAGTACCAACATTGCAAGCGGGATGTAACGATTTTTAAACCAGTCAAACGCTTCTTTGCACGCAAATCCCACGCATAAGCAGATCCCTAACACTAAAGGATCTATGTAATTTGTTAAATATGTTATATCTGCCATTGCCATTTTTCTTTTTCCTCCTGTTTTTACATAAAATGTACTATTGCCTGTATCGCCGCCATAACCACCGCGCCCACGGTCGTCCCGATCGCCGTTGACACTGCCATTTCTTTGTGTTTTTCCGTCTTGTCTCCCGGCTTTTTCTCCACGCCTTCTACTCTGCTGTCTATCTGGTCAACCTTTTTTTCTAGCTTGTCAACCGCGTCATTGGTATGTCTTACCTCGCCCACCAGCTGCACCAGCGTTTCGCTAATCGTGTGGATCTCGTTGACGATCGGTTCTAATTTATCAATCCTGTGCGTGTTTGATTTGCTGCGCTGCTCTGTTTCCGTCAAGCGGTGTTCGATTTCAATTTCATCCATCTGTTTCCCTCCCGTCTTTTATTTCCCAAGATGCATTATGTCAACCTTTATGTTTTCGGTCGGCTTCTCGTCCGCTACAAAGATTAATCTTCCGCCCGTGTGGCTTTCGATCCTCACATTTGCCGTGTCATATTGTGAGATCGTTTCATCGTTCGCCGTGACAAACACTTTTTTTGTTTCCGTCAGCCCCGCAATCACCATTTCAAGGCGGTTGTCCGCCCAATCCTCCGGTTTTAGGGTTATTGTCGCACTTTCCGGCAATGCATTTACCAGCATTACCTCCGTATCCTCATTGATGTTGTCTTTTAAGCCCTCAAACCATTCATTAAACAGCGCTTCGAACTGCTGAAAAAGCGTGTCTGCATCTATCTGCTTTATAAGCCCCGTAACCCACCCGCACAAGTCCGTGTTCGCTCTCGTGTCCTCAATATCCGCCGCCGTGATTTTCGTCTTTCCTGCGGCGATATAAACGTAAGCAAGGCAATACTCTTTTATTCTCTCCGTTCGCTCCATTGTCGGTTTCGTCGGCTCTGTGGCAAACTCTCCGTACTTGACATATGGCACGGTGTTTCTCACTCCGTCCGTATTGTCTCCCCTGACGCATACCGCCGCCCACCTGTTCAGCAACACGTCACTCGCTTCCAGTTCCAGCAGATACGGGGAGGTATTGCACACCCAGCGGCTATTAAACCAGCCGCGCCCCGTGTTGATCTGGATCGTCATTCCGTCGTTTGGCTCTACCGCCAACCGCTTACCGATCGACATATATACGCCCTGCGTTATCAGCCCGTCAAATATACCGCTCATTTGATCCGCATTATATAACCTGTCACCCTGCACGCTATTATGAAATCCATTCGTCCAAGCCATCCTCTTTTTCCCTCCTTACATATTAAACTGTGGCAGCAACTTCTTTCCTTTATCATCTTCCGATTCTATGGCGCTTAAAACCATGACATTTTTCTTGATTCCGTAACTGTTTATTACCGTTACCGTATCGCCCAAATCGAAATCTATGCCGTATTCAAAATTTCCTTCGCTCAATACCTCGCCGCTAAAGCCTTCCGATATTGTGCTTTCTGCAAGTTTTTCTTTCCCTCTGTTTTTTAAGGCTTCTATGTACTGATCCTGCGGGATCTCATTCTTGTTTCCCTTGTTACTGGACAGATCACGGGCGTCTACGAACATTTCATAACGTTCAAGTCCTTCTTTCTCTTCATTGATCGTCGTATAGGTTCTTTCCAGTCCTTCGCCCTCTCCGCCGATCAGCGCAGCATTTGCGTAATTCTCCGCGTTCATCTGGTAGTCCGTATTGTACAGATTTTCGTAGGTATCGCTAAATACCACATACGGTCTTTCTGTTTGATCGTGGGATCTGTCCACGCCTTTGTAGATCTGCAACACATATTTTCCATTTAGCCCAAAGATCTCCCAGCCATACCCGTATGCCGTGCATATATCTTCTACCGCCTTGTCCAGACTGTCGCCTGTTACCTGTTTTTCGATCGTGTCCGTCAGTCCGCAGACAGCGCCCAGCACCATTCCCGGCATCTTCCGGCGTTCGTCCGTCGGATTGATCGCGTTTTCGGTTACAAGCTGCCTGATCGCCTGCTCTGTATTCCCTCGTAAATTCGTCTGTGTCCATACAATCCGCTGATGTAAAAGGTATTTCAGTTCTTTCCCGTATGCAGTCAAATAGTCGCCGTTTTCGGCGTCCGTTACAAGATCTATACTTTTGATAATCATCACGTTTTTGTATATCACGTTTCCCGTATCGTCTACCTCTACGTCCGTGTTTCGGACTGCAAGCCGATTTTTCTGTAACAGGCTTACATTCTCTTTCGTCGCCCCGACATAGATTTCGCAGTCTCCTATTGAGTAGTACGCCGGTCGCCAAATAATGCTTGCGTAGCTGTCCAATACCCCGATCAGTTTAAAATTCAGATCATATATATTGACATCCGTTATTTTCGTCATGTTTACACCCCGCTGTATAGTACATTCGTTTTAAATGTAATCTGCAAATTCGATGCGCCTGCCTCGCAAGTGTAAGTGAATACATTTTCGCCGCTTTGCAGTCCCAGCCATTGGCTGTCTGGTGTCAAAAATCCCATTGCATTACTTTTCTTTCCGTTCCGCAACAGCTGTATGCTTTTTTCTCCTACATTTGTGTTAATAATAATCATGTCCGACTGCTGCATCGTCATATTGATTTTAATATGCGTCCGTTCCAACACATCATAGATGATTGGGTTTGTTACCGTGCCGCTTGCCGCGAACAATTCCATAACTATTCCCGTTTCCGCGTCTCCGGTGTACACTATTGACTTTCTGATATTTGGCGTCAGCTCTGAAAACGGTATGCCTTCCTTTTCGATCGCAAAAGGAAATTCAAATAGCGGCGAGATCTCGCAAAACATGGTTGTAAGTTCGTCCGCTGATTTAAAATAAGGCTTCGGGCATACAATACTAATCTGCATTATCTCATTTTTCGTAAACAGATCGCATTCGATCGTTTCCACAACGCCGCAGATCTGCACGTCTCTTGTGTCATTTTTGAAATAAATGGTCACTTCTCTTTTTGGCGGCAGATACTTATACAGTTCTATCCTGCTTTTCTCTATTTCCCTGTTCAGATTTATATACAGTACAATATTCCGGCTTTCCATCCTTACAGAGTTAATTGTGTCTCCGTCTATGGTCGTGTTTGCCGATTTATTCACGGTCGCGCCCGGCGGCGCTAACCCCTCTATCTTGTACAATGTGTAATTTTGGTTTTGTGTGAGGTCTAACACCTCACCCCTGTCATTTTTTACGCTCAAACTGTACATTTTTACGCTCCTACATATCCCAAAAGGTTTTTGGTCTGCCGGTAAAGGTCCAGCCTGCTCATTGGCTTCGGACTGTTGTTTGTCTGATAGAAATAATAATTGTTTGTTGTCCCCTGCTGCTGTCCGTTTCCACCGTTTCCATGTCCCGTTCCTGTCAGTCCCATGTCCACGCCTTGCAACCCGGCTTTTGCTTCTTCGGTCATTTCAGCCGCCAGCTTTTTGACTGACTGCAACGCACTTCCCGCATTTTGTTTGATTCCCAGCGCGATACCGGAAGGTATATACTTACCTACCTCTTTAGCCATTACACGGGATGGGCTTTTAATTCCAAGCGCGTCCTTCGCTCCCTGTACCATTCCGCCAAAAAAATCATTGACGTTTTTCTTAAACTGCTCTTTTGCGTTCTGTATGCCCTTCCATACACCGTCAACGATATTCTTTCCGATGCTTTTCATCTTTTCCGGGATCTCTTGCGCGCCTTCTACTACTTTGCTTATAAGCTCTGCAATGGCTTCTTTTCCTTTTGTCCCCATGTCTGTAACCCAAGTGGACAGTTTTTCTATGGCTTTATCCAACCATTCCTTTACCTTTCCCGGTAATTCCTTGATCGTTTCAACAACTTTATCTATAAAGCCCTGTGCTGCTTCTTTGGCTTTATTCACCATGTCGTCTTTCCATGCCCGCACTTTTTCAAGTGTGTTTTCAAGCCACGTCCTAACTTTTTCCGGCAACGTTGAAAAAAATTCGATGATCTTGTTTACAAAGCTCTCCGCTGTCTCGCGGGCTTTTTCAACCATATCATCTTTCCATTTTTTCACCTTTTCCAGTGTGTTTGTGATCCATGTGTAGACCTTGCCCGGCAGTTCTTGAATAAATTGGACGACATTATTTACAAAGTTTTCCGCCGTCTCGCGGGCTTTGGTCGCCATGTCAATAGCCCATAGCGCTACTGTTCCAAGCGCGTACCCAATCCAATATCCGATTGTTCCCGGCAAGTTTTGGAAAAACTCAACTACCGCGTTTACAAAATCGGAACCCATTTGCCCCGCCTTGTCCACCATATCCGAAACCCACTGCCCCGCCTGATCCAGTGCATCAGACAGAAATCCAGTGATATTTCCCGGCAGATCTTGAAAAAATTGTGATATATTGTCCCCAATTCCTTCAAGGAATGTCACAAATTCATTGAATTTTTCCGGGATCGTCTCGGTAAAAAACGTTACTATGCTGTCTACTACATTTCCGACCGCTTCTTTGATTCCGTCCCAAAGATCAATCCAGAACTGTCTAAACTCTTCCGAATTGTTCCAAAGCACGGCAAACGCCGCTACAAGCGCAGATATGAGAACAATGATAATTCCTATCGGGTTGGCGCTCATTGCGGCATTTAATACCCATTGTGCCGCCGCCGCTACTTTTGTGGCTACCGCCGCCGCTGTCTCTGCCAGTGAAAAACCTTTTATCGCCGCCACAAGTGCTTCTACTGTGCTTACGACCTCAAACGCCGCAAGCCCCGCCCCGATTCCTGCTAACCCTGCTATCACTTCGTCTTTGTGGTCAACGATCCACGTTACAAAGTCGCCGACCGCATCAACCACCGGTTGCAGCGCTTCTTTGACCGCCGGGAGGTTGTCCTGTACCCATTGTATGCCGTCTTTAACATACGGCATCAGTGTTGTACCGACTTTTTCAGCAATATCCTTTATTCCGTCAACGATAGGCGTCAGCTTTTCTTTGATTGCCGGAAGATTATCAACAACCCATTGTACTCCGTCTTTCACATACGGTAACAGATCCGCAACCAATGGTTCGAGCATATCCATCTTGATTGTGCGCCCCAGCCCTTCCAGTTCGCTTTTGACGTCACCATAGCGGACATTTTGCATATCCTCCATAGTGCCTTTTACATTGCTGTAACTGTCGCCGAGCGTGGTTAAGCTGGTCACTACTGAAAGGTTCGCATCCTCGCCCATCGTGCCAAACGCGGTTGCTGCCATGTTCAAGGCTTCCTGTTCATCGGTGCAATTTGAAATGTCGGACACAATGCTGTCAATGACAGTTTTCATCGTTCCCTGTCCGTTCTCCCACTCCTTAAACGCCTGTTTAGTCGATCCGCTAAACATTCCGATGTTTTCCTTGATCGTTCCATCTCCAAGTCTGTTTTTTACCTCGTTGATGGAATCGTTTACTTTATCAAGGTTATACGCTCCGCCCTGTGCGCCGTTTTCAAGCAGCTGGAAATACTCTTCCGCAGAATAGCCCGCCTGTTCAAAGTTTCCGCCATATTCTGCGATATTGTCTCCAAGTTCTCCGGTATAGTCCAGCCCGTTCTGTGATCCCTTCGCAAAAAGATCAAAGGCTTCTTGCGCATCAATCCCGAAATGCTGCATCAGATTGTTTGTTCCGCGGATCGTTTCGTTGAAATCGCTTCCAAACGTATCTTCCAAGGTCATAGCGTTCATTGTCAACTCTTTCAGCTTCGTGGGATCTACTTCCCCCGTCACCTGTTTGACATACGCCATTTTGTTCCCGACATCTTCAAGGCTTTCTCCGAAATTTGATTTATAAACGTCCTCTATCGCCGTTTTAAATCCTTCCATTTCTTCTGCGCTTGATCCGGTCTGTGCTTGGAATTTGCTAAAGGCGCTATCCGATGATACCGCCAAGTCAACAAATTCTTTCAGCCCGTCAATCGCCGACCTGATTCCGTCCGCGACCAAACTAGCAAGTGCGCCCTTCATTACCGTAAAGCCGCCGCTTAATCCCGACGCTGCCGATTCGCCTTTTTTCTCTTTCTCTCCTAAAGCGTCAGTTGCGCTTTCCGCATCCTTTAGTTTCGCTTCGTTCTCTTTCAGTTCTCCACTAAGGTCTTTTATCTCTTTCGCCAAGCTGCGGGCTTCTCTCGATCCTTTGCCCTGTTCCAGCACCACATTGGTATAGTCCTGTTTCAGTTGGTTCAGCTTTTCTTTCTGTCCCTCGATCGTAGAAGTCAGCGTATTCAGTGCGGTGCGGGTTTGCTTGCTCCCGCCCTGCACCTTATCCAGTTCGGTTTTCCACTGCTGCATCTCCCGTTCGGTCTTATTTATCGCAGCTTTTTGATTGTTGATCGCAATCTTTAGATTGTCGATCGTCTTACTTAGCTTTTGGGCTTCAATGCTTCCTTCGCCCTGCTCCTGTATCAGCCGCTTTTGTTCCGCTACGGTCTTTTCGTATTGTTCAACCAACGATCCCAAGATCGTTTTCTGATTGCCTAAATTGCTGCCAAGCTGTGACAGCTTCGCTTTTAAGCCCTCTGTTGACGCACTCCAATCATCCATTGATGATGCAATGGATTTAAACTCCGAATTTGTTACGCTTATCTGCCGTTTGGCTTCCTGCATCCCCCTTTTTAGGTCTGATATATCAACCTTGAATTTTGTTGTTGTTTCATTATTTTTTGCCATTATGTACACCGCCCTTTGGCTATCGGCTCATAATGGCTCTACTTAGCTTTTTTCCGTCTTATCCATTTTAATTTCAAAACGTGTTTTACAGTTTCTTCCTTTGCACGTCACAAAAAGCCCCTTGCATTGGCTTTCCGGCGTGTAAAAGATCGGCATCTCATAGCCGCATCGCGGGCATTTCACCTTTCTCAAAACCAATCATCCCCCGCTTTCCTTCTGATCTTTCCATTGGTCATTCCTGACATACTATTTCCGCCTTTGTTCTTCCGTCTGTTGTAGTCCGACAAGTCTGTTATCAGGTTGCACACATCTTCTGCGGGATAGCTCAATAATTTTATCGGATCTAAACCCGCATAGTTATCGCAAAGGCTTTTGTTTATATCAAAAAATGTTTGCGACAGCGTTAGGTCTACATTGTCGTTTTCTTCGCTGCCGCCAGAGCGTTTCCCAATTTTCCCTTTCCAATTTCTTTCACTTTTTTAACCGCCCACCTAACAATCTCTACTCCTGCGTCAAGGACTTCCAGCACATCCGCTTTTTCCAGTTCTTCGTCCGATACATCAAACGTCGCTTTAATGAGCTTATCAATAGCTCCCGCGCTTGTCGCAAGCATTTCAAACACGTTCTCCGTATTTACTCCCTCTGCTTCCTCCGGGTTCATTACTTCCAGCAATTTCATTACACTCATAACTACGCCGTATGAAATTTTCGGTTCATCTACTTTAATTACCCGTTCTACTTCCGTCATATTTTCGTTTTTATATACCGTCAGTTTTAAACTCATGGTTTCATCCTCCTGTCCTTATGCCGATAATGTTTCGTTTTTCTTGATCGTTTCCGGCGTCTGCACTGTGCCAAAAAACATTTCTTCATCCTGCGGATTTTTCTTCGTGTCCACATTAACCGCCTTAATTGTCTTTTTCTTGCTGCCTAACTCGAATTTGTGATTTGTGTTAATGCCTGTGTATGTGATTTCCTGACCGCTTGCGTCTGTACCGTCGTCTTTGCTCTTGTGGTCGCTGTCCGGGATGCTGAATTTCCCTTTTGACCTCCACACAAAGATCTCTGTACCGTCCGTTTTTTCTGTGACATAGCCCAGTGCGTAGTATTCGCTTTCGCGCTCTCCTTCCACAAACATTCCTTTTTCCTCGTCGTAATACTGACCTGTAATCTGCGCCAGTACGTCAAACGGAAATGCTGATGCTGTGATCGTCACTTCATCCGATCCCACGCTATCAATTACGATCGCCGCAGCGTTATCATAATAATGTGTTTCGGAGCTCGCTTCCGTCGATCTGCTGATTTCTGCCACACCAGCGACCGGAAACGGCGTACCGTATGTAATCTTTTCCGCTGTATCTTCGATCAGTTTCGCAGCCATTAAGCGCCGCACACCTCTGTATTCTTCGATTTTTACGTCTCCCATTTTTATTCCTCCTGATTTCTTTCTTTGTAATACACGCTCATTCCGCGTCCTGTGTGTGTCGGTTCGTCGCTCGCCACATCGTAGCCTTTGCCCGACACCACAAAGCCCGCTTTTATCAGCAGCTTTTTCGCTTCAAGCAATTTTTCATTTACTTCCTGCGGATCGGCGCTGTAAAAATTAACGCTATATTCCCACTGTGTTTGTGTTTCCTTATTGTCGTAAAAGCCGCCGCCTACCGTGTCGTCATTCCAAAATGTAAAAAAGTGCTGTGGGTACTTTTCTTCCCCAAGGCTTCCCTGTCGTATTACCGGGTAGCCCATTGTTTCAAGGGTTTCGATCAGCAAATCAACCATGTCTCAACCTCCCATTATCTTTTTAATCTCTTTGTTTATGACTTCCTCCTGTATGTCTGCGACTTCTTTCTGTACCTTCGATCCGTAGATCGCGTTTTTCATTCCTTTTGCCGGTTTCATCCTCGGCGTCCCGTACATCAAATAGATTGACGTCATGCCGGATTTTTTAAAATCAAATCCGACTTTTATCCCGGCGGTCAGTCCTTCCCATTCCGTTTTACTGTCCCTGTCTATGGATCTTTTGGTTGCTCCTGTGCTGTATTTACCGTGTGCGGGCAGTGCGCTTCCTTCTGCGCTCTGCTCAATCTGCGGCGTGATATAGTCCTTAGCTGCTTCCAGTGCTTTTTCTGTCGCCTTTTTCACTGCTGCACCGCCGCCGATCTTGTCCAGATTGGACATAACATCTTTCCAGCCGTCAAACTGCAAACCCATCTTGCTACGCCCCACCTTTTATCCCCCTTACCTTAAACTTGATAAACTGGTGGCGCTGTTCAATGTCCTCCGGCTCTCCGATCACCTCATAGACCTTTTCGCCAAGTTTAACCCTGCTTTCTGCCGTTATGTCCGGTCTATACCATGTTTCTATGTTTGCCGTATCGACCACCGAATAGACACCATTCACATTTTGTTCTGTTCCGCCATATGTCTTAAACGTCCCAAAGATCCGAACCGCCGTTTCTTCGTCGTACTCTTTTTTAGTAACTCCTTGCACCAGCTTTTTTGTTGGATTCAGCAGCATTAACGGCGTACTATATGGCGTACTCGGTTTAAAGCTACTCATTTTCTTCTTTATCCTCCGATTCTTCCGTCGGCTTCCTGTACGTCAGCTGCGTCACCCGCTGGAAAAAATACTCTGACAGCTTTCCGTCACCAAAATTCCATAGATCCGATACGCCGCGGGCAATGACACCGGCGGAATGTTCAGAATCAACGATTTTTTCATCAACTCCCGCGTCAAGCATATAGTCTTTTACCTCTTCAATGTACGCTTTCAGCGTTTCGTCCTGATAATCTCCCGTGATCCCGAGTAGTGCTTTAACCCTTGTCAAAGCGTCATATTCCGCCATTTGCCGCACCTCCTACTTTAGGCTTCTGCTCCTTTTTTGATGATAAGTACGCCGTTCGGGTCTACCAGTTTTCCATCGCAGATCATTACCGCCTTGTTTTTGACCTCATTTGTGTCATTGTCTGTCCATTTTACCACGGTCATTTCCATGTTCGAGTTGATCGCGTAATCGGTCGGTTTCATAAATACCGCCACCACGTCTCCCGTATTTGCGTCCTCAAACGTCGGCAGGCATCCATCTTCTACCGTTTCTACTGTCTTACCCATAAAACGGTAAGTCTCTCCCCCGTCGATTCCGTAGTTGGTTCTACCGATCGGCTGTCCGTTTGTATCTACCATTCCGTCAATCTGCCCGTCGAAAGTTGACTGATTCATAAAAAACGTACCGTCTCTATACGCTTTTTTCATTTTAGATTTCACTTTTTCGTGCCATGCTTCCCAGCTTTTAAACTCTTTCGGCGTTAATGTGATCACGTTGGTCACTCTCGGATCTTTCAAGATTCCAGTCGGCTGATTCGTTCCCGTGCCGTTAAAAATAGAGATCTCAACCGCTTTTACAATAGCTTCCGCCGCCAGCTGTACAAAAAGCTGCTGGAATGCTTCCAACGTCACTACACTTGCAAGCAGCGTCTGCGCTATCTTGCACTCTACGCCGTAATATAAAAATGTTACGGATTCGCTTGCATTCAGCTTCTGATCTTCGCTTTTGCCTTCTCCGATCCATTTACCTTCCGGCTTCAAGGATAAAATCGGGATCGCAACGCCGCCCTGTACATTCAGCTTCCTAACCAGCTTGTACACATTTCCGTATGTTTCCAGCTTCTGGATGATTTCTGTTAAAATTGTTGTTGGCACAACTGCCGCCGCATCTGTAATTCCCGTCACTTCGTCCTTTCTAAGTTCAGCCGGGATCTGTGTACCACGGCACACATATTCCATGAACGCCTTTCTGTACTCGGGCGTGTTGTGTCTGTCTGTCTCTTCTGCTCTTTTTTCTTTTCCGTAACCAAATGATCCGACCTTCGCAAATCCGTTTCTTAACTCTGCCCCTTTCGGCGCTCCTGATCTGCCCTCTTTGTTATCGTCGCCGTTATCGTCTCCGTTATTTCCACCGTTATTGCCGCCGTTATCGCTGCCGTTGTCGTCTCCGTTGTCGTCTCCTTCGCTTTCGTCCAGCTTTTTCAGCTGATCTTCCACGTCCGCGATCTCGTCCCGTAACGCCTGCAATGTCTTTCCGATGCTTCTTACCTCGTTCAAATCATTGGATGCGTCGCTTTTTCTCTGCAACTCTTCCATTTTTGATCTTTTGTTCGCAATCATTTTGTTTAAAAAGTCTCTAAATTCCTTATTTTTCATCGTTTTCCTCCTGTTAAATGGTTCTGTTTCTGTTTTTCTCTTTTTCGATCTCCAGCATTTTTTTCGACGTCTCGCTGTCCAGCGAACGCCTTGCACTATCCAGTGCTATCCTTGCGCTTTCCAGCGCCTTTTTATCTCTTGCTGTAATCTCTGTATCTTCATATGCAGGGAATGTTACTGCCGACACCTCAAAAACATCTGTAATGCTTTTTATGTGCCGTGTAGGGTGGTCACTGTTTAAGTTTTCCCACTCCTCTTCCCCGATGATGAACATAAACGACATCCCTGACAGATCCCCGCGTTTTACCGCACTGTACAGGCTTTTTGCTTCCGCGTTGTTCTCTGTATCAAGGTTCACGCGGATTTCCATCCCATTCTTGTCTACCATCAACTGCATAGTTGAGTTTTTGTTGTTGTTTCTGCTCCTTGCAAGTGGGATCATGTCAATATTGTGATTTACCAAAAAACGCACGTCTTTTAAATTGCACTTGTCCAACGCTCCCGGCTCAATAATTTCATCACAATATCCGAGATCTGTCTTTTTTCCGTAAACAATCGGCTGTCCGGTGATATAATTCCCGTTCTCCTCATTGTTTTCCGCCCTTATCTCAAACTCATACGTTCGTCGTGTGCGTTCTATTGTCTTTTCAGTTTTCGTTTTCATCTTCTCCCTCTCCCTTCGTTCCGTATTTTTCCGCCTGATATTTCCCGGCAAATTCCACATTCATATAATTCAAGCTCTGCATTCTCACGCCTTTCAGTTCTTCAAGTGGTTGTAAACCAAGCGCTACACGTTTTTCGTTTTCAAATAGCGCCCCGCTGTCTCCCAGTAGCCGGATCATCTCAAGTGTCTGATCCGTACTCATAAAGATCAATTCTTTTGGATAAAACTTTATTTCATTCCCCAGCGTTTTTTCCTTGTCTGTAAACAGCACTCGCGTGAATGCCTGCGTAAATGATATTATCAGCGGTTCAAGCGTTTTTTGGTAGAATGCTTCGTATTGTTCTTTCGTGTAGTCTCCTGTCAGGATCGGGATCGGTACTCCAAATTGCCGCAAGATCTTTTCGTCTATAAATTTCAGCGTGTCTGCATCCACCAATTTCACCTTTTTGTCAATCGGCGTGTATTCCGCTTTTAAATCCAACGGTAAGATTCCGCTTTCTGAATTTCTTAGCTTATCTTCCAGCTGCTTTATTGCTTCTTTGGTCTTTCCGTCGTCCATCAGTGTGTTATATTTCACAACGGCGTTTACTGTCATACTGCTTCGCATAGCCGACGCTACGCCCTGTAAAAGCTGATGATTTATTTCAAGCGTTTTAAGCAGCGCCCCGTTGTCCGGTTGTCCCTGTTCATTTCCGCCCATATACTGATTGACCGCGTATCTGTGCCTAATATGGATCACGTCGTTATAATCAACCATATATTCCGTTCCGTCTGCAAAATGGAAATTTACAAATAATTTTCCTCTTTCATCTTCGTAAAAGTCCACCTGTGTCGGCGTGATCGGGTACAGTCCTTCATATTCCCGTTTTTCTTTTCCGTTTTTGTCTTTCCATCTTCTGTATACTGGTATGATAAATACGTTGTAGTTCAAAAACAGCAGCCACGTTATTTTTTCCAGGAAATCGCTCGTTGTCATATACGGATTTGGTTCATTTAACATTTTCTGTATTTTTCCATACATCGGCACCGGATCAGATCCTTTTTGCAATATGTGCATAGGGCGCAGCTTCTTCATTTCTAAGGTGATGCACGTTATCGCCTGCTGCACCACATCCGACGCATATATGTTAGTTCCAAATTGGGTAAAAATAGGCGTTCTTCCATTCATCAGATCCGCATAGCTCAACCCGCTTGTTTTCTTATCCAGTTTTTTCAAAAGGTTTCCGAACCATCCCATTTTTATACTCCTATCATCTGCCTGTATTCCGTTCTGTGCTGCCTGTACATCTCGTACAGGATCGCATTGCACACCGCACCATCAATTCGCGCGCTTTTAATGTTCGATTTTACGATCAACGCCTGACCGTAACTGTTCACCTGTAAGCAAGCGTTTTTCAAATTCCACTTGTCAACCTCATTGTCATTGTAATTTACCAATCTGTGCATAAAATCCGCTTCCAGCAATTTGATTGCATTACTCAACGTTTGCGCGTTCTGTAAAATCATCACCAAATCGTCGCTTGCTTTTGACCATCCGTAAAACTCCATTCTGTTCAGCCAGTCTTTCGCGAATCTCTGGTCATATCCGCATTTATATAGCTTTATGTCGTAGTCTTTATACAGATCATAAAACCAATCAGCTACGCGGCTTAAATCAATGTCGTTTCCCTCTGTGATTGTGATTAGTCCCTTTTGCGCCCATTCTTCATACTTCGCGCCAGCGTTTCGGTCGTCGCTGTCCTGCAATTTGCTTTCCGGTAAAAAATACATTGTGTGTATATATTTCACATCATCTTCCGGTTTCATCAACAGCACCTTCGCGCACGTCAAATCTGTCGTTTCTGACAAATCGACCGCTCCAAGCGCTTTGCACCCCCGGAAGCCCTCAATATCGTATGTGGCTTTATAGTCATAGTCCTCTACATTTAGCCATGCCTGCGCCGTATTTTGCTTTATATTAAAATCTTTCGCTAACACAAAAATACGATCTGATTTTGAGCTTCGCGCCGTATCTACCTGTTCGTCTAAATAGTCCCATTTTTTCACTATTCCAAGCGACGGGTTACTTTTTACCCAACTCGCCCGGTTTTGCCATACCTCCTGTTCGCTGTCCTGCGTATAGAGCCATGGCAGTGTCCTTTCTGCCGCCGCCCCATCATCTTCCCCGGCTATTATCTTTCTTGCCTTTTTCAGTTCATCATCAAGGTAGCCGTCCACTATAAACCCTTCCGTTGTCAGGTTTATGAACAATGGTTCATCTTTCAAAGATTGCGACTGTTCGATAGATTTTGCTATGATGTTGTTTTTCATCTCGTGGCTTTCGTCCAAAAAAGCCGTGTCGATGTTTCTTCCCTCTTTATTCTTCGTTCGATCCGACAGCTTGAATATTTTTGTCCCATTTGTTTTATTTAAAATAAATCTTTGGTTTCTTTTTGTATCAAGCTGCTCCGGGTCTACTAACATCCGCATCGTGTCGATTGTGTCATATATGATGCTTGCCTGATTGTCGTCATTTGAACTGCACACAATATCAGATCCGCCATTTCCCAAGAAAAATTCTGAAAGTCCCAACGCGCTACACGTTTCTGACTTGCAGTTTTTTCGCGCTATTAAAAGCAGCACCTTTTTAAATCTTCTCAATGTCGTTTCAGACATTTTAAAGCTATACACTGCTTCAATAAATGCTTTTTGCCACAACATCAGCACCATAGGTTTGTTGTAATACGGGCTTTTTGTCAGTCTGACGCACTTTTCCATGAAATCAATTCTTATCAGCGCGTCCCCGGTGTCGTATATGTATGCATCGTTTTTCAGATCTTCTTTTAACTTTTCCAGCTCTTGCCACAATTCCCGCCCGACAATAATTTCGCCGGTTTCTATTTTTTCATGGTATTCCAGCAAAAAACTGTTTTCCGGCGTCCAAATCTTTCTATCCTGTATCAGCATCTTTCATATGTTCGTTAAACCATCTTCGCAATGGGCTTTCCTCTCCATCTTCGTTTTCGTTTCGCTTTTCTCTGTATACTGCCGCTTCGATCACCTTTATACAATTTGTATACTGCTGCAAAAATTCTTTGTACATTTTTGCCGCCGGTGTGCTTCTTTGCCGCATCGGATTTTTGGGATCTACTTGCAGAAACGGAAGCTCCTTCAATTCGTCCAGCCTTTTTTCCAAAAAAAGCACCTGATCCATTACTTTTTCCAAAATCTTTTTTTCATCTTCCGGGATCAGCCCAAGCATTTCCTCGTTTCTTCCCACGGCATTCCTCCCGCTTTATTCCTCTGCTGCTTTTTTCTTGCTTGTCCTCTTTTTCTTTGTGTCAGATTCCGACACCGGTTCACTTTCCGCCTGATCCGGTTCATTTCCTGCCTGATCCGGTTCATTTTCTTTCCCGACGATCTCTACCAGCGCAATTCCCGCCTTATTTTCTGTTCCAGCAAGTTCTTCCGCCCGTTCTTTTGCCATTTCCAGTTCTTCGCCTTCTAAAACGTCTCTTCCCAGCTTTAAGTCGCTGTATCTTCGCAAACATCTTACTTTCATTTCCCTTTTTCCTCCTTTTTTCTCTTTTTTTATTTTTTCATTCCGAAAATCTCGTCAAAATTTCGATTCTGTGAAAAAGCAGATCCCCCCAACAGTCCCCTAGTGGCTTGCTTTTTCCGTTTAGTGGGGGGGATCAAAATTTCCCTTCGAACTGATTAAACCAATTTTCTATGTATTTTCCCCACTCTTTTTGATCTCTTTTCTCATTTTCTTTCAAGCGCCCCCAGCACTCCTCTTTCGTGGCTTCGATCATTATTTCTCTTGCTCCCAATTCATCCGCAAGTCTTTCTCTCTCACTTTCATACGGATATCCTCCGATAATATACGCATTCTGCCATTTCCCGCGCCGATACTTGACACAATCAATCAGTGTGTCCCGCACCGCGAACACAACGCTCTTTAGTCTCTGCGGCTTCTCGTATCTCTCGCAGCCGCTCACACATTCCCATATGCTGTCAATGTCTACTATCAAGTCGCCCGCAACAGCTGCGTCTTTGACGTATGATGTCTTTCCGCTCAACGGTGCGCCCCACACCAGAAACACTTGTCTCTGCGTGTGCGCCAGCTTGTTATGTATCAGGTTGTGGCATCTGTGGTGTACCAGTGCTATGTTGTCCGGGTTTAATGCTATCTCTGCGTCTGTATAGTTCTCCTCTGTTAGCGGTGTCTTATGATGTCCTATACAGTCATACGCTTTTATGATCGGCTGCCCGCAATGCTCGCATATGATCTGACCGTCAACCGCCCGATCTATCTTTAGTACTGCAAGTAGTCTTTCCCACTCTTTCGATCTGTAAAAGCTATAAAGGCTCATACTCTTTTTCCGTGATTTCCTTATACTCTTCTTCTGTCAGCTTTCCGGCTGCGACCAATCTTTTCAGTCTTGTGTCATTCCAGTTTTTCGGATAATATTTTTTAGCTTCTGCTTTTACGTCCATTCCCGTTCCTCCTCCTACAATTCCACACCAGCCATTACGGCGATATATGCTGCATCAGCGGCAGCCTGTTTCGCGATCTCCAACGCATCCGGTTCTTTCAGCCGTACACTGTATGTATATGTTCCGTCCCCGTTCCCGCACGTTGTCACTTCGTTGTCCAGCACTGTATAGCCTTCGTATCTCATTTCCCGCTTTTCGTTTTTCAAAATTACCGCGCTGTCGCTTGTCATGTCCTTAAACACTTTCAGCGCACCGTCTAACGATTCTCCGCTTTTAAAAGTGATGAACAGTGCTTTTTTATCGTCCATCTGTCCGATCTGCGCTCCAAGCCCAACCGGCTCAAGTTCTTTTTCGTCCACAAACATTTTCAGCATTTTCTACACCTTCCTTTTCAGTTCTTCTATTTCTTTGTTCAAGATCTGCACCATGCCGATCAAATAGGGCACAAATGCGGTTTTGTCAACTCCCGGCACTTCTTCATTTCCCATATCTCCCAGCAGTTCGTTAAATTCTTCTTCGTTCCAATTTTCAGGCGTAACTACCGCTTCCGGTATGATTTTTTCTACTTCGTCAACGATCACTCCAACTACATCCTTCTGATCGTTTCCAAATCCCGGGCGATAGTCAAAACTTTCTACCGGTATTTCCAGTATTTTTCTGATCCGTTCCTCCGTCGTCGGGCTTATATTCTCTTTTACCCCTCGGTAAGAATCTTTTACCAGTAATCCGCCGTAATGCAAATTTAGACATATTACGTCCATACATGACGTAGCTTCCTGATTTATCACATTCAGCAACCGTCCCCTTGCATTCACGTTGTTCCCGTTTCCTGCCGACTTAATATCAAGCGCGGTGTTCGATTGTATAATCGGAACGGTAAATATTGCCCGCCCATTCATCTGTATGTTTCCCGTCATTGTTCCACCGGTTCGTAGCAGCGCATTATTTGCCTTTGTCTGTACCGTGTCCCAATCCATCACTATTGCGTCCCATGTGTCTCCCGCCAGCACAAAAGCGCTTGCGTGTTTTCCGTCCAATGTGTCCGCATTTGCCGCCGATGCTGCGGCTCTTGCATAATCAACCGCCGCTTTTCCCGTGCTTCCTTCCACTGTCGGTTCTATCCACACTCTTCCGTCTGTTTTTAACGCCATCAGTACGGAACTGGTCTGCGGATCTAAAAATTCTAAGTTCTTCCCCAAGATCCCGCCATACATGGCATACAGTACGCGCTGGTTTTCCACGTTGTCCGTTGTTACCGCTTTTTCGTAAAATTTTTCTATGGCTTCCTGTGTGTTTTTCGCTCCTAATTTCGTTTTTGAATCGTTAAAAAACAGTCCTCGTGCCGTTTTAATTATGTTAAAAAACATCTTTTTTCACCTACCACAAATTGTTTTCCATCTGTTTCTTTCTCAACTTCAATTCTTCTTTTCGCAGCTCTGTCGTCGCCGGTTCATTACTGTATTTTCCCCAGTTTTTCAACAAAAAAATCCCTGCGGTGTTGTCTGGTGGGTAGTACACTTCAACCTCGTACTCCACCATTTCCTCCCACTCTTTCGCCTTTTTTCCGTCCTCATATATGCACCTTTTCACTTTCTGGTACTGCTTTACTTTTTGCGTATGTCCCACGGCAGATCTGTACATTGCGTTTTCGATCTCTTGTACTGCTTTCAGCCGCCCCTTTTTTATGGCGTCCTGTAACTCCGGCAATTCCGCCTTGTATTTATAAAGCGTTGATTCCGAAACGCCCAATTTTTCGGCAATTTGCGCCATTGTCAGCCCGTTTCCCGCCCATTTTTTGATCTTATCGAGGTCTTTAACTACCGCACTCTTTTTTTCTGGTCTTGCCATAGGCTAACCCCTCGCTTTTCCCCTTCTTCCGCCGTTTTTTTGATTTAGATCTATATATTTAGATTAAAATATATAGATCTAAATACAATAGCGCCCCCGTGCGCCCGTTTGCACTGCTGCCACTGCTGCGCCGATCGCTCAAACAAAAAAGAGGTTGTTTTTCAACCTCTTCTTTCCATGTAGCCGCTTCTTTCCAGCCTGATATACAATTCTTTCAGTAACCTCTTGTTATTCCGCCGGATCGTAGTCACGTCTTTCCCCATTTTCTCCGCGATCTGCTCCGCCGTGTACCCGTCCCTGTATCTCATAAAAACAATCTCAATGTATTCATCTGTTTTCAGATCTTCCAGCGCTTTTTCCATGTATTCATCATCATCACCCAGCAGCCCGATCTTTTGCGCGTCAAAATATTCCTTGATTTCCTTCCCTGCTACTCGCTCCGCTGTCCTTTTCGGGTTTTCTACGATCCTCTGTATTATCAGTTCTTTCACTGTCTCCTCGACTATCTCCCTGACCTCTTCCCTTGTCATTGCGCCCTCCTTTACTCCTTCTTTGCTTTTTCTTCTGCGATCCGCTTTTTTACTTCCGCATTGAGTTTCAATATTTTTTCCGCTTCTCCCTCCGGTCTTTCTTTAAATTTCATCTTTTGACCGCATACCGGGCAGCACGTCCACCCTTTCTCAATGTGCATTCCGCACTTTCTGTTCGGGCATCTCCATTCCTCTTGTACATAATCACTTGCAAACACTGTATAGCCTATAAATTCCGCTGCTCGTCTTATAATTTTCATAATTAACCCCTTTCTTTCGGTGCTTTCGACGTTCTTCTTTTTGCGATTCCAAGTATTTTTTCTGCGCAATCCTCGCATATGTCCAACTGCTTCCAATCTCCCCACCCTTCCCAGTACCACATTTTTTCCCGTTTTTTGCATTTATATTTTTTTGTCGCTTCGTTTTTTTCG